>Ga0208198_1000141_pt1 | contig 88392 bp, 80 predicted proteins | sample AD_JPNTR2_MetaG_FD_184446 | JGI IMG/M metagenome (GOLD analysis project Ga0208198, IMG submission 184446) | Active sludge microbial communities of municipal wastewater-treating anaerobic digesters from Japan - AD_JPNTR2_MetaG (SPAdes) (version 2) | ecosystem: Engineered > Bioreactor > Anaerobic...
CGTTTCCGAGAGCTTTAATCCGAGCATATTCTGTTCTAATGGCAAAATCAATGAGAGTTCTCATATAGAATTATTATAGTATTAATAGTATATAAACATTTCGATGGATAGGTTTTTCGAAACGCTCCAGAGAAAGAAATAGGAGAAATCCAAGATCGAATTCTTCAAGAAATAAAAATGAATAAACGTAATGCTGCAAAAGAACCAAAAATTGATTATGAAACCCTATTAAAAAGAAATCGATCTCAGGATCTAGAACGCGATATTAAGAAACATGGATATGCAATTATGGTACTTGAACCTGTCCATACCAGAGCGGCGACCCGTTTAAGTGCATTTTTATTGATAAATAAGGGAATTTCAAAAAAAGAAATCAAATCAATAATCAGAACTGCTACTGAAAATATAAGAAAACGAGAATGTTATTCGAACGAAATTCAAGAAGCTCGTCATAAAGGGAAATTAGCTGATGTTGTATGGTTGTACATTTTCAATGAGTTCCGCCATAGGCGACATTTAGCAGCTTCTGATTTTTATGATTATTACGTATGTAGAACGCAATGGGTTAATCAAAAACTGGATAAACACTTTTCCCCGAAGCCATTTATTGCTAACGATAAAATCGAAGATATCCAAATCCAATGGAATAAAAATTATTTGGGTTAAAATTCATGTTTCTTTTAATCTTGAAGCTGTATCCCTCGAGTGCTCTTCCTGCCTCAGGCATAGGCCAGCTCCAGCATCCTCTCCAGCCGCTCCAGCTTCTCACCCGGATCGCTGTTCTGCTCACGTACCCAATCAATCAGCTTCTTCACAGCCCGGCCGCTGTCGATGATATCTCCCGCCCTCTCCACCCCCTCTCGCAGCTCATCTGAGCGGCCGGCGATGCAGAGCAATGGAGCTGCATTCAGGCATACAATCTCCCTTCTGTCCTCCCTGTCCAAGCCCGACAGGAGCTGAAGGAGCCTTACTGCCTCCTCTTCGACATCCCCGAGGTTGAGAAGGGCCGATTCGTCCCCCCTCTTCAGGCCCAGCTCGCAGGCATTCAGGACATACTCCCTGATCCTGCCATCCCCGTCCAGCTCCGCCACGTCTGTCCTTCCAAGGGTGGAGATCTCATCCATCCCCCGCAGGCCATCGCTGCTCCGGCCATGAACCACAAAGGCCCTCTTGTAGCCTATCTCCCTCATCGCCCGCGCCACAGGCAGAATCATCTCCCGGCTGTAGACCCCGCGGACGCCGTAAGTGGGCAGAGCGGGGTTGGCCAGTGAGGCTGCCACATTGAGGATCGTCCCGAAACGGATTTGGGAGAGGATCCTGGAGAGGGCGGAGGGGTGCACTCTTTTGCTGGTGCCGTTGAAGATGCCAATGCCTGCAACCTCGATGCTTCTTTTGACCAGGCCGACCTCGCAATCCACATCGACTCCCAGCACCTCCAGTATATCCACTGTCCCGCAGCGCGATGTTACCGCCCGGCTGCCGTGCTTGGCCATGCTGATGCCCTCTGCTGCAGCCACAATCGAGGCCGCTGTGCTGATGTTGAAGGTCTTGATCGAGTCCATGCCTGTGCCGCAGTTCTCCGCCAGCAGCCCCTGGACGTTTGGACTGACCTTCAATGTATCCATCTCATAGACCGCCTCCCAAATGCCGGCGATCTCCTCTGCTGTGGCCCCTTTGGCGGTGATGGCCGCCAGAAATGCCCCTTGCTGCAGATCCGGCTGCTCAGATTTCAGGATCTGAGTGAATAGATCAAAGGCCTCTTCTCTGCTGAGGCTCTGGCCCTTGATCAGAGCATCAACCCTCCTCCCAAAATGCCTCAGCCTCTCCTCTGAGAATCCTTTCCTTCCATCCCCCGACATCTCATCCCCTCATCCCTTGACATCTCACCCCCCCTCGAAATCCCATCCCCCAACCGGGCTGCAATCGACGTCGTTCCGATCGATCAGCATTCCTTCAGGCAAAACAAACCACGGACTTGAATCCCGCTCGCCGGGAGGAATGCTCAAATGCCTCCTCGATCCGGGGCAGATCCGTCCTCTTGGTGATGATCCAGTCTGCCCTTATCTGCCCGGACAGCAGGAGGCGGGCAGCCAATCTGTTATGCCTGCTGCTGCAGCCGTACGAGCCGGTGATCGTCTGCTCAAGGTAATGCATCGAGCGCAGGTCAAGCATCTTTACATCATCTCCCGGCCGGGGACCGGAGAATATGCAGATCCTCCCTCCGGGGGCGAGCAGACTCATCTGCCATTGGTTGATCTTAATCTCCGGGGTGGCAGTCAGGATAGCATCCACTCCCCTGCCATCGGTCTCGCTCAGAATAGTTCTTTCTGCCTCCCTGAAGAGATCCCGTCCATCCCCATCCCTGTCGCCTGGGGATAGGTCAATCACCTGGGCAGAGGTATTCCTCCTGATCTCCTCGATCCGGCCGGGCAGCCTCTCTGCTGCCAGGATCTTCTCCGCCCCTTTCAATTCCGCCAGCAGGGCATGAAGAGCACCAATGGGCCCGCCACCCCAGATGAGAACGCTCTCTCCCTCACTGAGCCTGGCCTGCTCCTGGCCGTTGATGCAGCAGGCCAGAGGTTCGGTCAGTGTGAAGAGGACAGGATCTGCCCCCTCGGGGAGGGGATTGATTGAGCAGGAGAGGCTCTGCCTGGGGAGGGCCAGGCGTTCGGCAAATCCGCCGTCGCAGCTAAAGCCGATTATCCTCATCTTCTGGCAGCGGTTGTCCGCCCCCTGCAGACAGGCAGGGCAGCATCCGCAGGCGATCCCCGGCCAGAGCTGCACCAGCTCGTCCGCCTTGAGCTCTGGGTGGCAGCCGGCCTTTGCCTCAGGATCGATCTCTTCTATCCGGCCCACAACCTCATGCCCCAGGATGCGGGGGTACTGCAGATCTCTGTGCCCCTGATCGAGCATCTTGATATCCGTGCCACAGACAGCACAGGCCCCGACCCTTATCAGCGCCCCTCCCGGAGGGGAGCTGGGCTCAGGCAGATCCAATAGCATCAGGTTCTTGGGGCTTTTCAGCACTGCTGCCCTCATTCTTTTAGACCTGCTTTTTGGGAAGCTCGACTGTCATCAGTACCCGATCGCTCTCGCTGACCAGCTGCTCTTGAGAGAATCCATATAAACCGGCCAGAAGGCTGGCGCCGCCCATGCCCACTCCCTCCTTGACGTAGCCCTGGGCATAGACCTGCAGCCCGGGAACCTTCGATCTCTCCAGGCCTGGATCGACATAGTGATATGGCCTGCCCGCGGCCTCCACTATCTGCCGGAAGCTGGCGCTCCTGTCCTCCATGATGTACTTCGTAGTGGCTATGGATACATCCCCCTCAAGGCCCAGGGCCTTTCCCAATGCCAGCACTGCAGCCATCTGTGTTCCTCCCGCCAGCACCACTCTGCAGCCGGATCTGCTGCCGGACAGGCCGCTCATCAACCCCAGGGCGCAGGGCATCATAGGATCTCCCAATTCTCTTATCGCCTCCATTGGATCATCCTTCAGGCTGCCCGGAGACGCTCCCGCCCTGGCCATCGCCTCTGCTGCCACCTGCTCCTTCAGCCCTGTCGGATTGGAGGCAAAGCTGCTGCTTACGTTTTCTCTGTAGCCGAGGGCCCGCAGGACAGCAAGAGCAGTGGTTGTGCCGCCTGCTATTGACTCCCCGATTAGAATGCAGTCTGAGAGCGCAGCAAGCTTGCCTCCCAGCCGCCTGCCCCTCTCAAATATCCCCTGGGGATCTCTGACCCCCCTCTGCTCTCGGATGTCGCTGCCCGGCTCTCCTCCCAGCTCGATATAAGGGATGGCAGGCTTCTTTCGCAATCCTGAGGCGATGAAAAGGGAGCCGATGCCCGTAAGGTTCAGGGCGGCCTTGGTTACCACTGCCGGGGTGGGCGAGCCGCCGGGAGCCTCGGGCAGCTCGGGCATGGTGATGATCTTATTGGTCTCCACCAGCTCAGCATCAGCGCCCGGGGTGTAGTCGGTCAGCTCGGGTGTGGTTCCAGCCGCAGAGAGGCCGGGTATCTTGCCGGTGTCCGTATTCGATATGATGCAGAGGAATAAAGGCCGCCTGGGCAGCGGCCCGAAATCGGAGTAGATCCATTCTGGCATGAGATATAATCCGGCGATCTGGGTATATTAAATCAACGCTACATTATTTAATTCAAATTAATTTGATTGGCACTAAAGTCCTTTTGAGCTCTCGCGCAGTCGTTCCCGGATAGCTTATTTCAACCCCTCCGCTTCAGTGGCATCTCCTCAGTATAGCCTGCCTGAATGGCTGCTCATCAGGCACTGCTCGACAAAGGCTTATTAAGGAGAAGATGTGACAGGGAGTCGTTATAGGCAAACGACGAAAAGTCTATCGCCGAACAGTGGGATAACTGGAGGCTAATACTTGAGCTTAAGATACATGATTCTTCCCCTGCTGCTTGCATTGCTCACAGCAGGCCTGTCCCTGGGGCAGCCCGCCGGCAGTACAAGCATTGCAGATGATAATTCCAGCATAGAGGCAGTCGTTGATCAGAGCGCCACCCTCTCCTTGAATGAGAGCACTCCCATCAATGAGAGCATCAATGAGAGCACTCCCATCAATGAGAGCCTCTCTCTAAATGAGACTGGAAATGTGAGCAGTGCTGCAGGCAATGCTATAGCAGCCCCGTTGAAGGCCGATCTGAACTACATCTGGTCGTTCTCCGGGATTGAGGCCGGCCTCATAACCATGGCCCTGGAGCAGAATGGAAGCGTCATTTTGGGCCGGGCCAAGTACGAGCCAGATGATGGAATGGCCTGGAATGCTGATGTTTTGGGCTCAGTGGAAGGAGATAAAGTGGAGCTGACAATGAGCGCCATGAAGGATAATGCATTGACCACCACCAGGCTATCTGGGACCTTCGCCAATGAGGCCATAAGGGGCAACTTCACCCAGGTGAGGGATGGCAAGATCGTAGCCAATGGCACCTTCAATGCCACGTGGATCAATCCGGACATCTCCAGCTACACTCCTGCAAAGGTCGAGGCGCCGGCTGCAGTGACAGCCCCCGCTCCGGCAGAGGTCACCAGCACTGCAGATACTGCTGACGCTGCTGTGAATAAGACCACCAGCAAGATGAATGAGAAAAAATATACAGACGTTCGGGAGTTCAAGGATAAGATCGGCATGGGTGGCGACCTGAGCGGCATTCCTCCTGGTATGAGCGGATTTTAGATAAATGAATGGTGGCGCCAGGAAGCTGGCGCAGCATCTCTTTTTTTTGCCTTGGATCTCTTTTTACCTTAGATATTTATAGCAAAATAACGATAACTCATTGGTCAAGGAAGAATGTGGTGGTTCTAATGAATACTGAGCATTTGAATAGGGGATGGCATCCCCTGATCCTTTTTCTCATCTGTGCTCTCGCCTCCTCTCCTGCCATGGGGGAGGAGGCTGCGGGGGCAGAGGTGGCCGGGCTCAAGGCAGCAGCACCGCTGCCGGCATTGCTATCGGCTGAGGATGATCTCTCCTCCAATGCGAGCCGGTCAGCTCCTGAATCCGGGCAGAGCATATTGGATCTTAGCTATATATGGTCTGTTTCAGGCATCGAGACCGATCGGGTGATAATGGCCCTCAACCAGGAGAACGAGATACTCTATGGCCAGGCAAAATACGAGCCCGAGGATCAGGATGCCTGGAATGCAGTGGTGATCGGTTCGGTAAATGACGATCGGGTAGAGCTGGTCCTGACCTATATCGATGGTGGTGTGGAGACCATCACCCGTCTGAACGGGACGTATGATCCCTCGGACCAATCGATAAAAGGCGAACTGTTGAAGCTGAAGGATGGCGCGATCTCGGAGCGGGGCAGCTTCGAGGCCATGTGGATAAATCCCGATACCTCCAGCTACACCCCTGCAACTATAGCCCAAAAGGCTGAAGCGGCAGTAGTTCAGAGCACACCGAGCAGCCCGGAGCCTTCCGTGGATAGGCCGGTTGCTGTAAGAACGGGCACGGGCTCAGAGGGCTACTACTATGATGTCCGCAAGGATGCAGCGAGGATCCTGACTGGAGTGGGAGATCTCAGCCAGATACCAATTGGAATGGGAGGAAGCGGCCTATCTTGAGGGATGTGGCCCCAGGTCTTCCCATAAGAGACAGCGAAGAGCACTTCAGCTTCTCTTCCCTTTTTCTCTCTTCTTTTCTCTCTTCTCTCCTTTGTCTCCTTTCTCATCCTTTTCATGGGACTGGATGATCTCAGAGAATGCATTTATGACCCTCTCCAGCTCCGGGCGGGCCAGTCCGTAGGTGCTCAGCTTGAACTGGCGGGTGAGGCCGGGCTTGATTCCGCACACTCCCCTCTCTTTCATCTCCCGGTAGAGGAAATAACGGCCTCCTTTGGCGGTTTGGGATATCTGATAGAGCCTCTCAGTCAAAAAGAACATCAGATCATGGTTATGCGGGCGGTCCCCCGCCTGCACCAGATCCATCTTCTCCATCTCTTCAGAGAACCAGCGGGCATTCTCCACCTCCTTTTGCCAGCGGCCCACCCTCTCCACCACCGCCGGGAATGAGGCCATCAGGGTTATGAGGGGCGCTCCCCTGACTGTGCAGCCCAAGAGCTCTACCTCCTTGTTCTTCTTAGTGGCAGAGGGCTTGAATATGATCCGGGCGTACTCCTCTGAGGCCCCCAGGACCCCCACCGGCCCGCTGGCGGCCATGGACTTGTGGCCGCTGCCCACGATGATGTCCGCCCCCAGCTCGCGGGCTCTGACCGGCATTCTGCCGATGGAGTAGGCGCCGTTCAGGAGCAGTGGCACATTATAATCATGGCAGATATCGGCGATTGCTCGCGCATCGGGCAGGTTGCCATAGTTGCCATCGGGGTAGGTCAGCAGGGCCAGTGTCACATCCCCCTTCCGCTCATAGGCCCTCTCTATGGCCTGGGCATATCCCTCCGCGCTGATGGCATAATCAGGCTCCTTGCTGGGCGGCACATACTCCACTTCGAGCCCTGCCCGCTCCGCTGCCAGAACTGAGGTGTAGTGGGCATTGCCATCCATCACCACGAAATCCCCCTTCTGGCAGAGGCTGTGCATGGCAGCGAACTTCCCCTCCCGCGCGCCATGAGTGACCCTAACCTCATCTGTGTCCAGGAATTCCGGAAGGACGCTGTGCACAAACTCCTCCACCGGAGGATTCCTGATGCGATCCAGCATCCCGGCACAGAAGTCGCAGATGGAGTAGCCGTCGCCCCATTCCAGCAACGCGGCCCTTGCCTCGGGGGTCAATATCCCCCCTCTCTGCAGGGGATCGACATTTATCTGGGCGATATCCCTCTTAAGCCTGGTGAACCTCTCTAGATTTTCAAGCATTCACCCATCGGTTATCCTCTTTCAGTATAATACTTTGCCAGCATCAGGCAAAAGGTGATATATTTTCCAGGCAGATTACTTTCAATGGCCCTGCTGATAGCTCACAGCACAACAGCCGCCCAGGCAGCAGAAAACAGCCTGGAGGGGATAATTGCCGCCAAACGCTGCCGGGCGGATTTTGTTCATATGGATGTGAGGCTCTCCTGTGACGGCAAGCTCGTGCTGATGCGTGATGAGAGCGTGGACAGAACCACAGACGGAAAGGGGTTGGTAGAGGATCTGGGCTGGATGGAGCTCCGGGCCATGCATGCCGGAAAGGGGCCGGTCCCCACTCTGACTGAGGCTCTATCTCTGGCAGAAGAGCTGGGCCTGGGGGTAGTGGTGGAGATGAGAGAGGAGGGTCTGGAGGCCCTGGTGGCGGAGGTGGTACCGGAGGAGAAGAGCATCATCATCTCTCCCTATCACACCAGCCTGCGCGAGATCAAGGATATCTCCCGTCTTAAAACCGGGATCGTCATCACCTCATTGCCCATAAAGCCAGTAGAGCTAGCCCTCTGGGCTGAAGCGGATGCCATATTCCCTGAGAGGGTCAATCCCCGTCTCTTCAAGGAGGCGCATCAGAAGAGAATTGAGGTCTATCCGGGGGTGGTCAACAGCCTCTCCCAAGCGACCTGGCTTTTGAGGCTGGGGGCAGATGGATTGCTGACGGACGATCCATGCCTCATCGAGGAGGCGCTTCTTCAGCCTGTCCAGGCCACTGGCCGGTCAAACTGCGAATACTATCCCTGCCATTTCGAGGGCCAGGATTGCACCCATTGCTTCTGTCCTCTGTATCCATGCAAGGACGAGGAGTTGGGCAGGTTCGTGAGAACGAAGAGGGGGAAGAGGTTCTGGAGCTGTATCGACTGCAAGCTCGTTCATCTGCCGAATGTGGCAAGATATCTCTCCCTTCATCCAGAATCAACAACAGAAGAGCTCAAAGCCCTCGTAGACTGATCCAATGGCTCTGTCCTGGGAGCATATAGCATCGCCGCTTATCATCCAGAATATATTCCTCACCGACGGAAAGCTTTATTGATACCTGATGGAAAATGCAGGCCTCATGAGACATATTATGCTTGTACTGATTGCTCTGATTGCTCTGGTAGGGCTTATGTCAGCCGGCATGAGCAAGGATCCTGCACCGTTCGAAATGACAACCATTAGAGAAGCAGGCGATGCCTCTCTACTGACCACTCCTTCCATTGCTGCTTTCTTGAATGATAGCTGGAAACCAACTCCCTTTGTGGCACCCTCTGCAAGCGCTCCTCTCTACAAGAAGAAATCCTTCAGCAATAACACCACCAACACCACATATGCCATCCACGACTTCCTTAAAAACGAGACCAATATCACAACCAATGCCACAGTGGACAACTATATGGTAAAAGGCGGCAGCATTTACCAGTTCCTGAAGGACAACTGGACCCCCTCCACTCCGGTTGAGGTCATCCAGACGGCTCCTTTCACCAAGGGCAAGATGAGCTAGAGCACTGGGGTTGAATCGATTTTCGGTGATCGATTTTCGGTGATCGATTTCCGGTGATCGATTTCCGGTGATTGGTCTCAGCTGATCGATCTCTGACCTTTGATTATTTGGCTGGATCTGGGCTGGCAGAAGGGCCCAATGCACTCTCTGCTGGCCCGAATGATTTAATCCGGGAGAACGGCTCTCTGCTTTTAGGCTTTCTGCTTTTAATCCGGGAGAATGGCTTTCTGCTTTCGGGAATGATGCCCTCATGCTCTTGTTCCGGTGTATCTTCTGATATTGAGGCTCACCACATCAAAGGGGATGGTATGCCTCTCCTGCCGGAGATTCTCCTGAAGCATCTGGCACTCCCTTCTATAGGATGAGGCGACCTCTCTGGCATAAGCCATTCCCTCTGCGGTTAGCATGTACTCGTACCTTTGCAGCCACTGGCCCTCCATCTCATAGTGCCTTTGGTCCTGATAGATCATGCCATTGGCCACCAGGATCTGGATATCCTCAAATAGCCTCTCGCTATAGGGAAATCCATATTCAGTATGAAAGCTGTAGTCGAAAAGGCCGAAGAGGCCTCCGGGGCCCTGATCCTTCAGCCGGGCCACCGTTCGGTAAAGCCAGGTTATGTTTCTGATCCTGGGGACCAGGATCTTCTCGCCGTACCTCTCTGAGAGCAGATTCTGCAGGGTGTAAAAGAGCAGCAGCAATCCATCGATGGGAAGATAGCTCTCAGAACGGATAAATGAGAGCAGCTTCGCCGACTGCTCCCTTATATCCTTCAGGGAGATATCCGGCTGCTGATCAGAAAAAAAGGATATGGCGATCTGGCGGGTCAGAGACTTGACCAGGCCTGCTGCCAGGGCAGATTCATCATAAAGGAAGCCATCGGTCTGGGTTCTCATCGACCTTGGCACTCCACTCCCGGCAGTGATGCTCACCAGGGCCCCATACTTTTTGCAGAGGGTATCCTCGAAGAGCTTTCTCATCCTCCCGTGGCGGGAGATGGTGGAGAGGGCCATTCTGATATCCGGGGCCAGGGTGCGGTGGTCAAACCTGGCAGCCAGCGGAATCTCCTGGCCGAACTTTATCCGCTGGAGAAGATCGCGGGCGGTCTCGTCTCCCTTATCCCAGATGAACCGCAGCAGGTCTGGATCGGTGTACTCCCGGAAGAAGAGCTCTATCCTCCTCTGGGCATCATCCTGATCCATCCTGGCCAGGGCGTTCTCCAGCGCCAAGAGAAGCATGGCTCTTATGGATTGGACAGAGGGATGGTAGATTAGGGCATTATAATGATGGGCGCGGGCGATGAGCATTGATTCTGCTGCGGTCTGGGACATCTCTGCCCGGTAGTCGCCCTGGCCGGCTAGGGTTATCCTGCCCTTATAAATGATGAGGGACTGCAGGATCTGGTCTGTATCCACCAGGCCCAAAGAGACGCCAGAGTGATGAGAGTCCCTGAGCAGAAAGTCCACCCGATCTGCATCCAGGTCGCCCACAATGATCTGGCCCAAAGGCGGAATCCTGCCACTGGCGATCTCGGCGACCTCAGCAAATAGCCCATCTGCATCGCCGAAATCCCGTTCTGCTATCATTATCGCCTCCTGGCCGAAGGGATGGGAGGTGATTATATCCTGGGTGAACTCCTCATGCCCGGTGGCTCTCTTGCCGTGCAGCAGGGGCTGGATCTCCGGGTTGCGGCCCAAAACCCCCTCCACAGCATGAGAGAGGGCGGAGTGGCCCAGATCGTGGAGCAGGCCAGCCAGCCTGACCTTGCGGATATCATCTCCCGGGAGCTCCAGGTGCTCGGCCATCCTCCCTGCCATATGCATGGTTCCTAAGGAGTGCTCGAAGCGGGTGTGATTGGCTCCGGGGTAGACAGCTTCCACCAGGCCCAACTGCTTAATCCCCTTCAGCCTTTGCACTGGCCGGGATCGGATGATATGCCACTCCAGCAGATCAACGGGAATGGAGCCGTGAACCGGATCGCGAATGGCATCTCTTACAGCGCTCACCATAGGTCGCCAGATGATTGCTGATCAGTCGAAGGGCTCTGGATATCTCACTTCGGAGCGAGGAGCAATATGGCCGCCGCCAGATCTCCCTTGGCCTCCACAAGGGCAGCTCTTGCCTCCTCCTCCTTCGCGCCGGTCTGGGCAACCACTAAATCCACATCGGATTCTGGGATCTCAATCTCCTTCTCCTCCGTCTCCGCTGCTCCGGATAAAGGACGCTCCGAGGCATCGCCTGAGATCTGATAGCTGCGCTGGCCGTGGGCGTCCATTATCGCAACAGAAGCGTTATTCAGAACGATCTCCTTGTCAGACATGCGGATGATGACCTCGGTGACGCCCTCCAGTTCATCGATGTTTATTCCCATGTTCTTGAGCATGCCTTTCATCTTCTTGGGGCTCATGCCACCCCTTCCTCCCAAACCACCTAAACCAGGAAACATGTCGATCACTCCAATGAAAAAGCCGAAGCTCTCTTATCTGGAACTAAATGCTCTGCATATCCTTGGTGCCTTTGCGCCTAGGCATCATAAAGGCTGTTCCAATCCATCATTCACCTTTGGGATGACCTCATTCGCTAATACTGTATATACCTCACCATAACAGGTATCCAAAATACCTGGCGGCATAGACCAGGCCCACCAGGATCACCAGCAGCCCGAAGATCCTGCTGGTCCACTCTCCCACAGATACATACTTCTCCCCGATCCTGCCACCCACCATTCTGGAGAACGTGGTGATGGGGATGATGGGCACTCCATGACCGATGCCAAAGAAGAAGAGCAACGTTCCGCCGACCAGGGGGGTGACGCTTTGGCTTGCCAGCCAGATCAGGACCGGCATCACCATGGAGAGGGCACAGGGAGCCCAGCCGAGGGCGAAGAAGATCCCCAGGGTGAAGGCACCGATGAATGCCGAATAGCGGAAGAGGTTGAGGGAGAACTCCACTGCCTTCTGCAGCAGGCTCTTTCTCTCCTCCATAGGCTTGTCTGAACCCTCTCCGGAGGGATCATCCCGAGAGAGAGAGAGTCGGCCCAGGGGCAAACGAATTGTGACCGGCTCGATGATCTCCCCCAGAGGCTTGAAGCTGCTCACACCAAGCAGCACCATGATGCTTCCGGCGAGCAGGTCGAAGATCCTGGAGTCCCGGAAGAAGACCCCCACCTGAGATATGAACAGGCCGAGCACAAAGAAGACTGCAGCCATGCCAATGGTGAAGGCGACTCCGATCATGAACCCCTCCTTCGAGGTGGAGGCACTGGCCCGCAGGTACTCCTCCTTTCGCCGCACAGTCATGACATAAGAGAACACGGCAATCATCAGGGCGATGGAGCAGGGGGCAAGAGAGGTGAAGATGCCCAAAAGAAACATGCCTAAGGCGGTGGCATCCTTTCTTGAGACCTCTCTCTCCATCCCCGCCCAGAGGGAGGAGAGTATGCCCTTCCCTTCTGCCGAGCCGGCACCCTCTCCAACATCCTGTCCAGCATCCTGTCCAACATCCTGTCCAGCATTCTGTCCAGCATCCTGTCCATCGGAGGGAGGGGCTGCTCCACCTCCTTTCAGAGCAGTCCGGTTCAGATCCTGGGCATCCTGCAGATCCTGCAGATCCTTAAAAAGGCTCTCCGCCTTCTGTACACCATCTGCTATCCCCTCGCCCACCCGGTAGACGTGATAGATCGGGCCGATCCTGCCCTCTTCATCGATCAGGATAATGGTGGGATTGGAGGAGCCTCCCCTCACCATCCAGTAGTCCAGATATTTGCTGCCGATGGGATAGGGGTCCAGGTCCTCGATCCAGGTCCAGGTTATATTGATCTCCCACCAGGCCTGGACCAGCTCCCAACCGTTCATGGAGTAGGGGTTCTTCCTCAGGTTCAATGTGACTATCTGAACGGCAGGATGCATGGCCTTGAGGGCGGCCAGCTCCCTTACCTGCCCCTGCAGGGACTCTTCGCATTCGATGCAGAGTGGATCCTCGATATTAGTTATATGCAGGACGGCCGGCGAGCCCTTCAGATCGGTGAGATTGAAGCTCTTATCATCCCAGCTTCTAGTGCTGAAATCAGGAGCCTGCAACCTCTCCGCAAGCGCGGGATTGGCGGATAGGACAAGAATCGAGAGCAGGGAGATGAGGGAAAGCAGCAGAATGAGAAAACGGGCATATCCCGGGCCCGGTCCGCTCCACCTGCTCCTCCCTCTGGACTGCTTCGGAGAGCTCAGCTCATCTCTCACTGCCATCGGACAGATCACTGCTCCCAGTCGGCTGCATTCTTCTCATAGTAATAGATGGAGTCTTCTATATAGCTATTGATCTGGGCAGTGCTCATGATATCAATCTCGCTATGCCAGCCAACCTCGACCTGGCCATCCTCGGTCTCGATCAGGGTGAGAAAGATGGTGGTGGGGACAAAATTCTGCTTCCCGGTGGGGTTATAGGCATCGAGGATCTCCTTAGCCTTCAGGTATCCGCTTCCCTCCGCCAGCACATCATAGTAATGGATATCATCCCGGTAGGTCTGCACTGCCTCATTGATCCTGGGGACATGGGTCTTGCATGGCACGCAGTTGTTCTGATGGATCAGGATGAGCAGGGGCTTGTCCTCCAGAGCCCTCAGGACCCAGTCCGGATGCTCGACGGCAGACCCTGAGTTTACATTTTTATGCGGATAGACTGTCCACCAATCAGAATCATCCATGCCCACAGAGTGCTCTGGATCGAAGCTGCCATCATCCTCTGCCAGAGCATTGCCTGAAAGAGGGATGGCCAGAAGAGAGACGGCCAGAAGAGATATGATCAAAAACATTAAGGAAATTTTGAATCCATCAAGCATGATTTAGACCTCCTACTTTTTCTTTCTCCGTTCTTTATTTGAATATTTAGAGATTACTATCTCTTGCAGCAGAGATCAACAATGGAGATCTGCAAAAATTCCAGCCATATTGGACCTGCTGGCAGTGCTGCTGGCAATGCACCCCTGGGAGAGGGCTCCACAGGCTCTATTGCATCTGCAAAGAGATTCCCTGACATGAAGCGCAGCCCGGCAGTGATGAGGAAAAAGCTCCAGAGAAAACCGCCGGCCATTGATCTTTTGCATCCTTTATGCAGAACCATTACGAGCCCTTTGGTGATAGTGCTCTGTATTTATTGCTTTTGGGCCGGAATCTGAATATACATGTGATTTTAGCTCAGAAAAACCTTAAATTCAAAGAAGTCGTATTAAAAAGAGGAAACATATTGGAGGATATAAAAATGGCCAATGATACTGTGAAGAAACCAAGATCCAAGAGGAAGAAGAAGGAGATGGCCGGAGAAGGGGCGGCCAGGGTCAGGCCTAAGGGCGCGGCCCGGGGGGGAGGGGAGACGATAGAGTCAGTGGATCTGGTATTCGGCATCAATGCCGGCATCATTTGGGACCTGCTCAACCTGAACGGACCGATGTCAGCTGGGGGATTGGCCAGCTCTGCCGCCCTGAGAATAGAGGATGTCCACGGCGCACTGGGCTGGCTGGGCCGGGAGGACAAGATCGATGTGAAAAAGAAGGGGAGATCGAGGATTTATTCATTGAAGCCCTGAGAGATCCAGGGGCTTTGCAGGCAGACCTTGAGGATCATCTCCTCTTGATCCTCTCCACCCCATCCTCCCGGGCGAGATAAAGCTCATCCAGATTATCGAATATGCCGTGCTCGACCACTCCCGGAATGGGGCTGATTCTGGCAGCTATTGACCGGGGGTCCTCGATGATCCCGAAGTCAACATCCATAACAAAGTTCCCGTTATCGGTGATTACCGGCCCGTCCTTCATCCTCCCCAAGCGCAGCACAGGTCTTCCTCCCATCTCCTCGAGCAGCCTTCCAGCCAGCTTTGCGGCAAATGGCAGAACCTCCACCGGCACCGGCCAGCTCAGCCTTTCCACAAACTTGGACTGGTCGGCAACGATAACGAAAGCTCGGGCCGAACAGGATACCACCTTCTCCCGGGTATGGGCTGCTCCTCCCCCCTTGATCGCCATCAGGTCCCAGCTCACCTGATCTGCTCCGTCTATGGCCAGATCGAGAACCGGATGCTGGTTGAGGCTGGTGAGGCTGATATTAGATTCGATGGCCAGCTCCTCTGCCTGAAAAGAGGTGGGAACGCCATAAAAGTCCAGCCCCTCCTCCCTGACCCTCTCCCCCAGCCTTTTTATCGTCCAGGCGACAGTGGAGCCCGTGCCCAGGCCCACCACCATTCTATTGCTGACCAGCTCTGCTGCCGCCTCGCCTGCCGCCCTCTTGGCAGAGGCATTGGATGATGCGTCCTTCATGCTCCTCTCGATTCGTGGCGATTAATCCAAATTTTTCTCACGCTATCCATCTCACTCTATCTCGACCCATCTCACTCCATCTCGACCCATCTTGCTCCATCTCCATCCATAATCAGAGCAGTCTGCTTCTCACTGTGGTGAAGACCGGACCGCGCAGGTCCATCTTGTGCTTGTAGCTGGTGATATATCTCTCCAGAGAGGGGTGGATCTTGATGTTGATATCAGCCGGGCTTCTCACTATCCTCGCCCTGGTCTCAGACTCCTCTCCGGCCATTGCCCTCTCCTCAACCTCATAGGCGGCCAGGGCAGCAAAGGAATCGATGAACCGAATCCCTGTGCTCACCCCCTCATTGAAGGCCTCCTCCCAGCGGGGGGTTCGGGGAATGCCCATGATGTTCTTCTTGTGGACAACGATCTCATTGAGGGATGCCGGTCCGCAGAGCTTGGTGTTCTCCTCCGGCTCGACCACAGAGACCTGAATACGCCTGCCGAAGAACTCTCCCTCCCAGGCGAGAAACTCGCAGGGAGAGGCGGCATCCCCCTGCTCAAGGCATACCCCGATCACCGACTCGGCTATTGCCTGCCCCTCTGGAGTGCAGGGGGTATTGTCAACAGTGATCATCTGAGCCATCTCCCGGGGGGAGAGCTCCCAGCCGGTCTGGAACTGGGGATAAGAGAGTGCTCTTACATCCTGAGAATTATGCAGTATCATGGCCAGCCGCTCCACACCCAAACCCAGATTCATTACTGGATAGGGAATATCATATTGAGAGAGTGCAATGGGCGAATAGATGCCGAATGTCGCCACCTCCACCCAGCCGCTGCTGTACTTGGTGGCCGAGCCGACCAGGCCCGGATGATAAGCATAGACCTCGATCTGCGTTCCGGGAATGTAGTATTTGCTCCTCTTCTCGTCCGGCCGGAACTGAAACTTCTGGAAGCCAAACTGGCTGAGAAGGCCATCGGCAACTGCTTTTCCATCCTCAACCGATACATCCTCATCCATGATCACGCAGCTCGCAGAGTAGTAGCTCATCAGCCGGGCGGCATCCTCGGCCTGCTCCCGGCGGAAGCATCTGTCCACAGAGAACAGTCTGATGGGCAGCTTCTGGCGATAGTGCAGATCGGAGAGGGAGAGGAACCACCCGCTGGTCATATGGCTTCTCAATGTGCGGGTGGTGGCTTCGGCCTTCAGGCCCCTGAACTCGGGAAAGACCCTTTCCAGGACGGTGCCGATCAGGGCATCGGGAGCAGAAAGGGCTTTGGCGATCTCTCCCACCAGGTCGTCCCCCTCTACCTGGCCTTTCTTATAGGAGTGGAGGATCTGCCGGAATGCCTCCACCTCCTCTGCTGTGAGCTCGCGGCTGAGAAGGGCATTTATCTGGGCGATCCTCTCGTCTGATATGCCTATATCCGGCCGGGGGAGTCCGGCGAGGTAGAAGCATCTGTCCAGCACTGCCAAAGCCTCAGAGCCGAATTGGCGGTAGACATCCTGGGCATCGACCATCACCGGATTCATGGCCTCATTGAAGCCAAGGCGAACGTAAGCCTCTCGAAGCTTCTGAATGGTATCGAAGATGGGATGAACTGAGCCAAAGGAATAGCTATTTCGCGGATACCTCTCATTTAAGGACGGCCGGCCGAGGTACTCTTTTCCTTGCTGCCAGGTCTTATCGAAATCCTCTCGGGCCGCCTCCTTGATCTGATTGGGATCAAACTTCATGATCTTGACTCCATTATCTCAACTCCATGACCTTGACTTTGTGACCTTGACTTTGTGATCTTGACTTTGTGATCTTGACACTTTGATCTTGATTTTATGATTGAACATCATGAGCTCTTGATTTAAGCTCCTTGAGCCCTCTATTTCGAGCATTGATTTTTAAGCAGTGATGATTCCATCCTGGAGATCTCCAGGGCATTGGTGAGATCTCCTCGTGTTCTCTCCAGCATGGACCGGGCAAGATCGCTCTTCCTTCGCAGACCTCTGGTTATGGCGTCCGGATAGTCAAAGAGCATCAGCAGATAGTAGATCTCCTCCATGACCTGCAGATAGTACTCTCCGTCCTTTGCCCTGCCGGAGCGTATGAGATCGAGAATATGACGGCGAAGCTCTCCTGTGGTGTCGCCCAGTCCGGCCAGATAGTTCACCCTCTCCACTGCTATCTCATCTGGGCTGAGGATCTCATGTCTGGTGATAATGGAATAGACTGAAAGGGCCTCAGCATACTCCTGCTCTGCCCCATCCACAAAGCCGGCATAGCGCACATCCTGGTGGTTAACCAAGAGCGTCCGGATCTTCTCCAGCTCTTCTCCTGCCTGATCGATGAGCCTTTCTGCCTCCTCGATCTCTCCTCTGTGTACTGATCTGATGGACGAGGAGCACAGGCGGATCGCCTTCCGGGAGAGGAGCAGTGCCTCCTCGCGAGCCCGGTCTTTGTCATCAAAGCCTCTGAGCAGTTCAGTTGAGATGCTCTCAAATATGGACGGTCCGGGCATCTTTATGCCTCTCATCTATTAAACATCTTTTTAAGCCTCTTCACAGATCTCTGCCCCTCTTCCAAGGAGCGTGATTCAGTGACTATACGACCACTATAGCCATTCAGGCTGGCTGCTACCTTCTCCCAGGGCACAGTGCCATTGCCCACTGGCAGGTGCTCATCCCTCTCTCCGCAGTTATCATGGGCATGAACATGGATTATCAAATCCCGAAGCTTCAGGAACTCCTCTACATTCCCGTTGGTGTTGGCATGCCCTATATCGAGGATGAATCCCAGGTTATCCCTGTCAACAGTCTCAATTATGCCCTCGATCTCCTCCGGGCGTCTCCCCAAGATGGCAGGCATATTCACCATGTTCTCGACAGCTATCATCATGTCCAGATTCAAGGCATGATCGCAGATCTCCTGAATCCCCTTGATGTTCTGCAGCCAAGCAGCATCCGGCATGTGCATTCCCAGGGGGGAGAAGTGGCCGGGGTGGACCACCGCCAGGCGGGCAAAATCGCATGCCAGGTCCAGACAGCTCTTCATCTGCCTCACTGTCTCCTCCCATATGGGCTGGTTGACTGAGGCTAAATTCAGGTCCGAGTAGGGCAGATGGATGGTGATGACCAGATTTGTGGTCTCTACAATCCTCTTAGCCTCGGGCAGGTTCTCTGCCGTCAGCCTCTGCCTCCCCTCGTTCACTATCTCCCAACCACTGTATCCCAGATCCTCCAGTTGGTAGGCCCAATCGAAGGGCCTGTCCACCAGCTTGCTGGATGAAAAACTAAACATCCTCCTCCATTCCCCCTTCGAATAGATCGATCTCCTCCACTGCCACCCCGTTCTCAGTGACCGGAGCCAGCCAATCGATGATCCTCTCCCCCTCTGTGGCCAGAACCTGGATATGCAATGAACCCAGTGGCTCCTCTTGGGGCGGGAAGCTCACCATCCCCATATAGGCCGCCTGCTTGCTGAGCTGAAACTGGATGACATTGCCTCTGATGCCTCTCTGCAGGACCGATCGCGCAGCATCCAGAATTTTCTGGCTTCTAAGGAGACGATGCAATCTGATCAGTGATCGGGGGCCGTTATAAGCATTGATGCGATCGGTGCGAATATCCATTATCAGTCCGGGGAAGATATTCTCGATCGCCAGGACTACCCTATCCACCCTTTCAGTAGGCTGGACGGCTGAATAGACTGTGACCTCGATCGTTCTCATCGCCCCTAGATGTGGCTGGTCTTGTATCTGAGAATAGCAGCTATGCCTCCAAATGCTTTATTCAGTTGCGCCCCTTCCTCAAATTCTGTGGAGATGATCTTGACCTCCGCCCCGCTCAGCTCTGCCAGCTTGGATAGATCTGAGACTATATCCTCCTCCTCCTCTATGGCCAGGGGGCTGGAGCACTTCAGGCAGTTGCCCAGAGGCTCAGATGAGCTGCTCCTTGTCCGGCTCTCGGAAAAATCGCAACTGCGGTTGGTGCAGACGATCTTGGCCCTGGTCTTCCTCAGATCCTCAGACAGGAGAAGGGTATCCACTGCTCCAAGCTCAAGGTTGTGGCGAACCTCCTTCTCTCCGTATGCTGCCAGACCCTTATCTGAAACCAGCTCTCTCATGAACCGGCGCATGACCTCTTTATCCTGGGTTACCTCCAGGCCGGCAAGCTGCTCTTGAGCGGAATCAACCAGCTCATACAGCCCTGACTCATCAGTGTAAGAGACATCCAAGACCGCCAGGATCTTTCGCTGCAGCTCATGGTGCAGAAAACTGCCCTCCACAAATTCCTCTTTGGTGGGTGATGGGCCGCCGATAAGGATTCCCTCCAGGTTCTTGGGATCGATGGGCAGAAATGCGTCATTGGCCGACTCGCCTATTCTCTTATAGAAATCATGAATGGCGATCAGACGGAGCTGCTGGAACCTGTGGCTGGACTGGCCGCCCTTTCTCTGCTTGCCCGGAACGGTGGAGGTCAGTGTCTTGATGGGCTCGATGTACTTCCCTTTCAACAGGCCGATTGCCGCCTCCCGCCTGTCCAGGACGATCAGGCCAAAGGTCCTCTTGTCGGCCAGCATCTCCTCCAACGGCTCAAGATAAAAGGAGGAGTCGCAGTGATATCGGTATGTGATCAGGGGGTCGGGCGGCTCCAGAGCGGTGCTGAAGAGCTCTGTGCGATTGGCACCTATGTCCACGCTGCCGATGAACAGGACGACGCCATTCTCTGGAGGTTTTGGGATGAGCTTGAGCCTGGACATGGCCGACTCCAGGGATCCCTGGACGCTGAGCCTTGTTACCCTTGACTTGATGTTGGCTGCCTGTCCATACTCCTCCCGCAACTGGCTGGTGACATCGGATATCTGCTTGTCAGGAGGAATATACAGGGAAATGAGCTCCGTTCCCCTGCCCTTCTTGCTCCGGATGTTGTCAAGAAGACGCTTAAATTCATACCTTTCCTGCGCTGTAAACTCCATTCTGGCTGATCTCCAAATTTTCTCCTGGATCAAGATATAAAAGGCTTCTCCAAAAGGATTTCTTCAGTGAATCGTCCTTGAGGCTCATCATTCCTGATCGAGATCGATTATTATTACTATATCAATAATTCGAATTAGATGACTGTTATAAAGAATGGGGTTCAACCTGGCATCCCAGTTTAATCGACAAGTTCAAACTGTTCAATAGAAATTTCAAGATTTGATCTATTCAAAAACTATATAAAGATATAAGTTATCTTATAATCTATGGACCAATTAGTCGTTCTCCAGGAGATCTATTCATCGTTTTCCCGGGGGGGGGATGGCCTGCAAGAAATCAGCAGCAGGGCCATTGAAGGAAGTTGCCCGGAGCTGATAGCCAAATTGCTGGAAGGTGCGAAGCATGGCCAGATCGATGAGGATGTCTGTCGCCAGCTTTCGGGCTGCCTTGTGGATGTCTATGAGATCAAGCGGATGGGGGATATCTGCCGCGGGGCGGGCATGTATGCTCTGGCCATAAACAACTACAACAAAGCCCTTTCTCTCTGCCACGATTCCGTTCTCAGGCCGGTGCTTCAGAACAACCTCGGCCAGGCCTATGCCCGTCAGGGCGATCTGGCCAGAGCCGTCTTCTATTATAAGAAATCCGCCTGCTGCTTTGAGAAGTCCGGGGATCTCATAGGCCTTGCTCATGTCCTGGGAAACCTGGGATCTGCCTATAGACAGAACAAAGATTGGGATCGGGCCATAGAATACTGCTATCGCAGCCTGAAGACCTTTGAGGAAAAGGGGGACGATCTCGGCATTGCTCAGATGACTGGAAGCCTGGGGCGGATCTATGCCGATATGGGTGAGAGAGATCTAGCAGCCCGATACTTCGAGAGGAGCCTGGAGGACTTCCAAGGGCTGGGAGATAAGAAGAGCGCCGCCTGGATACTGGATCGGATGGGGAGGATTGCCAGTGAGAGATATGACTGGGATGGTGCCTTGAGCTGCTATCAGCAGAGCCTCGCTTTATTCGAGGAGCAAGGGCATACCCCAAGCAAGGGGATTGTCCTCTCCAATATGGGACGGATGCATCTGGAGAGGGGGGATGCTTCAAAGGCTCGCGAATGCCTGGAGGATGCCATACCCCTGATCGGCCAGCGTTCACTGCCCGGCAGGGCGAATGCCCTCTCCGCCCTGGCTGCGACCTACAGCACCCTGGCAGAAGGCAGCCTGCTGGAGGCAGAGGATAATGAGGACCTGGGACTGGGCTCAGGCCGGCTGCAAAGGCAAGAAGCATCCAGGAACTTCAGCCTGGCTTCAGGCTGCTTCTTGGAGCTTCAGTCCACCCTTCCCGGAATAGAGGGGGGTGTGGAGAGAAATGCAAAAATTGCTGAATGCAGGTCTCATCTTGCCAGGTTATCAGGCTACATCTCTGATGAGGAGGCGGTAGACCTCGCAGATAAGGCTCTGGCATCGCTGGATCTGGCGGCGGAGAGTGCAGATGAGCCGGAGAGCTCCCGGATCAAAGGGCTGGAGAGGAGCATCACCGGGATCAGAGAGGCAAGATCGATCGGTCTGATGGGAGATGAACCCTGGCGGCTGTCCAGGTCGGTCTGCAGAGCAATCGAGCATCTTCTGGCAGGAGCCAGGGCTTGCGAGGCCTCAGATGTAAGCAGCAGTATGACCCTTGCTCTGGAGGGCTTTTTGGCCAGCATGAAGGTCAAGAATGCAGCAGAGTACCCAGCCGAGGGCCTCAGTATCGCAGTTGCACAGCTGCGTCATGCTGGAGAGCATCTCTCTGCCCATCCCTCTGCTCATCTCCCTGCTCATTCCTCTGCTCATTCCTCTGCTCATTCCTCTGCTTTAAAAAGGGACTCCAGGGAGAGGGATGCCCGCAGGCTGATCGAGGCGGCAGCAATTCTGGAGGGACAGAGGAGCAGGAATGATATCTCTGCACCAGTTGGCGAGGATGGAGGCCACAACCGGATATGCTTTGGCCCGGAGAGGGATGCATTGCTGCTCATAGGCAGTGCGATGATCAACAGCCTGCTTGAGCAGATCGATGATACCAGGGAGATCCTGATCTGGGATGAATCTTTGAATCTGATTCCCAGTGAAAAGAGAATACAGATCGATATCGTCGAAGAGGATGGAGAAGGATACGGGGAGAGTGGAGAGGGATATGGAGAGAGTGGAGATGGATGTGAAACGGATGAGGAGATCACCTCCGATCTGGAAAGGGATTATGAAATGCTGCCCGATCTGGAGATCTCAGAGGATAGGGCGCAGGCACAGGAACTGATTTTAGCCGATGGCACAGTCGAGCCCTCTGAGTTCTATCTATCCGAGATCGTATATCCCACTGAGAACTGGCTGGTTCCTGCCAGGGGCAGTGCCATTTGCAGGAAGGGCAATCCCATCGGTTTTAATACCTGGAGGCGATCGCAATTCTATGGACCTGGCCCCTTCGACCGCCTGGAGAAGCCCAGCGACGGTATGGAGAGGATCGATGAAGGGGCGGATGGCGGACTTCTGGAGGCGCTTCATCTCAATGGCAATGGAGCGGGAGAGAAGGAGAGATGGGAGAACGAGTTTGAGCATCCCGGTCCTGGGCCTCGCGAGCCCCTCTTGGAGGAGGAGGGGGAGAAGGAGAAAGGGGCAAAAAACAGGGTCTGCCTGTTCAGTTCAAAGACAGCAGTACTCCTGATCAAGGTCATGGCTGTGGTGGTGATTCTGCTCATGGCCATCGAAGCGGTGCTATATTTGATATAGAAGGGTCAGCTATATCTGCACTGATAGGATGAAGAAAAAGCAGTTGGAGATGATGCTAGAGCGGCTGGAGGGCTTCTCTAAACCCTCATTTGCCCGAGAGCAGTATTCAACCCCCGCCTCTGTGGCAGCCGAGCTTCTCTTCCTGGCTGCAATGCATAATGATCTGGGCAGGGTCTGCGATCTGGGGAGCGGGACTGGCGTTCTTGCTATAGGCGCAGCGCTCATGGGTGCGCAGGCGGTGGGGGTGGAGATAGACCGGGATGCTCTGGCCACGGCCAGGAAGAACGCAGATAAGCTGGGCGCGGATGTGGATTTTATCCGTGCCGATGTCAAAAGCCTGGAGCTGAGGGGCATAGATACCGTGGTTATGAACCCCCCTTTTGGTGCTCAGAAGACAAGTGAAGGAGATCGCGCTTTCCTCTCCTGTGCCCAGAGGATTGCCAAGAGGATTTACTCTCTTCACAATCGGGGAAGCTCCCATTTCATTAAAAAATATATATATCCTAACCTGGTGCAGGAGGCCTATTGTATCCCCTTTCCTTTGAAGAGATGCTTTGAGTTTCACAGCCATGATCTGAAGATGATTGAGGTTGAGCTGTACAGAATAACCTGTGGCGATTGCAGCGACAGCGGTGATTGCAGCGACTGCGGTGATTGAGAGCTATAGCGCCTGCTGCCATTGGGATGATATCAATCTCATATGCCCTTTTGGATCAGCACTCAAGATCCGGCTGGACCTATGTCTCATGCCAGGCTTTAGATACTAGTAATTTCTAGATGAGAGATGTTAGCGATGAGTATAGCGAATTTACAGAGGAATAAATGATGGACGGTTGCTTTGTGCTTCCTGGAGATATGGTGGGGTCATTGGAGGAGTTCGTTCCCGGGGACTATACCTATGCCAGGGAAGGAATGATCTTTGCAAATACTGCCGGCCTGGTCAGGGTTGATCCCAAGACCAGGTCTGCCAGCATCATACCCAAGACCAACCCCCCAGTCAAGCTCAGCCAGGGCGATATCGTGGTGGGTGAGGTGATCGATCTCAAAGATAGCCTGGTGATAGTCTCCCTGGCCTTCAAGAAGGGGCATGAGGACAGGCCGATCTCAGATGAGGAGGCCACCATTCACATATCAAATGTGAGAAACTCCTATGTCAAGGACCTGCGCTCTCTCTTCTCTATGCGCGACATCCTCAAGGCGAAGATCGTCGATGGCCGGCAGATGAGGCTCTCGACCGGGGATGAGGATCTGGGAGTGATAAAGGCTTATTGCAACCGCTGTCTCACCGGCCTGATGAAAAAGGATGGAAAGCTTGTCTGCCCCAACTGCGGCAATAACGAGACAAGAAAGATGAGCTCTGCCTATGGGCTGGGGGTTGTGTAGATGAATCTGAAGATAATTTCCAAGACCGAGAATGAGGCAGTCATTGAGTTCTTAAAGGAAGGCCATACCATTCTCAACCTGCTCCGGACTGAGCTGTTGAAGGACGAGAGGGTGCTCATGGCAACTTATGACACCAGGTTTCCGGTAATGGACAACCCCATCTTCCGCCTCATCACCAAAGGGGATGACCCCATTCTCATTCTGAAAGAGGCTACATCCAGAATCATAGATCAGTGCGAGGAGTTCTCACAAGCGTATGCAGAAGCGGTGAAGTAGGTCTGCTCTCTCCGAATGCCTGCTCTGAGGGATGCCACCCGCCGGGCGGATATGTTATGATGGAGAAGTAATGATCACATATCCGGCGGCTGCTCCTGCAGGGCCATCCCCCGCTGCACTGATGTCGCTGCTGCCTTCCTCTATGGCAGGATTGCTCTGAGCATATCGCCTTTATAGAACTCCTTTTCTTTCTTTTAGCTTGAATTTTTCATTCAGCAGATATATATACAACCATTCTCCACTTCTCGCGCATAATCCTGAGGAATGAGCATGAAGAATGTGGTAGTGATCTTGGCAGCAGCCTTGATGCTGCTGGTTGCAGTCACAACTGCAAGTGCGCAAGAGACCAGCAAAGTCCCTGAGGTGGCAGAACAGGTGGAAGGGTCTGCTAAACAGGTAGAAGAAGCGGCACAGCATGCAGAGAATGCATCAGCAGATCTGATGGCTGCCGCTACTGAAATGGAGAACCTGACCGCCAACACCACTGCGGCAGAGAACATAACCCAGGCGACAGAGAAGGTCGAACAGAAGGCTGAAGAGGTCAGCCAGGCTGCTGCCAAGGCGGATGAGGCTGCTGCCAAGGCAGAAAAGGCTGCAGAAAAGGCGCCCGGATTCGGAGCAGCCTTTGCTGTTCTCGGACTTCTGGCAGCATCCTTGATAACTCTGAGAAGAGCTTAATCGAATTGAATTTATTACTTTTTTACCGGCAATTCTTATTAACTCCCTGATCAGACTCCCGGACATAATGAAGATAAGGATCATCCTCAGGATCCTGGGCCTGCTGGCTGTGCTCCTGGGCACAATCATGCTCATACCAGGGATCGTCTCCGCCATCTACAAGGAGCCCTTGGGTGTGGTGGCCTTTGGCATCAGCTCTCTTCTGGCAATTATCGCCGGCCTGATCCTGAAGCATTTTGGGGAGAGATCCGATATGGGTCGGAAGGATGCATTTGCAGCCGTCTCCTTCGGCTGGCTCATGGCCGGGCTGATCGGCGCTCTCCCCTACCTTCTTCTGGGATTGGGGCCAGTGGATGCATTCTTTGAATCTATGTCCGGCTTCACCACCACTGGAGCTACCATTCTCAGCCATTACGATTCGCAATATTACTGGATACTGAGCCAGGAGGTGGTACGCAGCAGCCTGGCCTATGCACTGGTGGAGAGGGCCACACATCAGCTCATCCACTGGTCCCCAGCGGGGATAATCGAGCTTGGATTCGGCATCAGCCTGGATTTTATCGATCTGCTCACCATTAAGGGAAGCTATTTCGGCCTCCTGTTCTGGAGATCGTTCTCCCAGTTTCTGGGCGGCCTGGGAATAATCCTCCTGTTCATCGCCATTCTTCCCAACCTGGGCGTGGCGGGAAGGGAGCTTTACTCAGTTGAGGGCCTGGGGCTGATGAAGGAGGCCTTGACCCCCAGGGTGAAGAGTGCAGCGAAGGCCTTCTGGGGGATTTACCTGGGGCTGGCGGGGCTGGAGGCTCTGCTGCTGGTGGCCGCGGGCCTGCCCCTCTTCGACTCCCTCTGCACATCATTTTCAAGCATTTCCACTGCCGGCTTTTCCCCGAGAGCCTACAGCATTGCAGAATACAATAGCATTCTGGTGGAGGCCATAATCTGCATCTTTCTCTTGCTTGGAGGAACTAATTTTATAATATATCATCAGATTGTGCTGAAGAGAAATTTAAATTATCTTTTAAAAGATGCAGAGTTCAGAGGCTATATTTTTATTATGTTTATAGCTATTATAATACTAATACTCTTTGGGCAAATACCAGGTGGCATCACCAATGCCCTGCGCTCATCTGTCTTTCAGGTGATCTCTACCATGACCACCACCGGCTTTGTGAACAACTTCGAGTATGATGCCTGGTCTTTGGCGGCCAAGCTGGTCCTGCTGCTGTTGATGACCATTGGCGGCTGCACAGGGTCCACTGGTGGGGGTATGAAGGTAGGGCGGGTGATAATAGTGCTGAAATATGTTCATGCCGAGCTGATCAGAAGCCTTCATCCCAAGGCGGTCATCACCATAAAGATGGCGGATAAGGTGGTCAGGGAGAATACCGTAAAGGCTGTGGTTTTATTCGTGCAGTTGTACATAATGATATTCATCCTTGCCACTTTGATCTTCTCCATCACTGAATCATCAAATCCCCAGTTTGGCGCCCTCTCCGCTATCTCTGCTGCAGCATGCTCCCTGGGGATAATCGGTCCGGGCTTCGGGGTGGTGGCAATGGATTTTAATGCCGTATCCGATGGAGGAAAGATCTTGGCTGTATTTTGTATGTACATCGGCCGGCTGGAGATCCTTCCTGTGGTATTGATGTTCCTGCCGGAGACCTGGTCGGAGTAGGCCATCATAGGATGAGGTTCTGAGATCCTTTTTAGTTTTTATATAAATTAGAAGTTAATCATCTAAATCATAAAAATTTTTATTATAAGTTAATCTATCTCTCTTTCATCTAACTTTATATTCCTCTTATCTGGGATAATTTTCTCTTAAAGATTCTTTTTGTTGGGAAAAATTAAAGTAAAATGTGATAGGGATAGCATAAGATATGACTGATAGATGGGATACATGCTGGGACGCAGCACCAGGGTTGTATGTGCTGCTCAAAGAGAGCAAATCATTAGAGAGCGCACGCAATAAAGTAGCTCGATACATCGAAGCCAGAGAATGGACTTATGCCTGTGATGTGAGCGAGATTGAGGCATGGGATTATACCCTTTTTAAAGAGGCCGTACGAACGCTAAAAAATATAATATCACCAAAAAATGAACGCATCACCGGCACCTCTTCCCTGGAAAAATTGTGGGTGGCGGCAGTCAATGGCGATGCTGATGTGGCTGATGACTTCGTCGATGAGTTCATCCATCTCTTCAAGGCCCTGAAATTAAAGGCGGACGTGTATCCCTCCCGGCTGATGGAGGGAATAGATATCCCAAATTTTGATGAATTCGAGGGCCGGAAAGCGGGAATTATGCGCTCTGACTATCTGGACCGGATGGGAAGGCGAATGGATAGATATCTGTCAAGATATAAATCCGGGCTTGACCCGGGGATCATTGAAAAGCGAGAGGGGAATAAGAGGAGGATTCTCGATATCCTCAACTCCTCTGAGGATGATTGGCATGATTGGCATTGGCAATTTCGCCATATTTTTAAAGATGATAATGGATTAAATATAATCCGCCAGGTGATTGAGTTAGACGAAGAGCATGAGAGCTCTATAAGACTGGCCATAGATAACAATGTGCCCTTTGGCGTTACCCCTTATTATCTCCACCTTATGGATAAAGAGCCCTGTGACATGGATTATGCCGTGCGCAGGCAGGTCTTTCCCCCGCTCAGCTATGTGGAGAATATGATAGCCCACAGAAAGGACAGGATGTGGGCCTTCGACTTCATGAGGGAGAGGGACACCTCTCCTATAGATCTCGTGACCAGGCGCTATCCCCGGGTGGCCATTGTCAAACCCTATGAATCATGTCCTCAGATCTGCGTCTACTGCCAGCGCAACTGGGAGATCACCTCCCCCCTCATGGTCTCGGCCCAGGCTCCTATGGAGAAGATTGAGGCGGCACTGGATTGGTTTTTAGAGCATGAAGAGATGATGGACATTCTTCTCACAGGCGGAGACCCCCTGGTTATGAGCGACTCCTTGATCGATAGGATCCTGTCCAGGCTGGCCCAGATTCCTCATCTGAAAAACATAAGAGTGGCCAGCAGGATGCCGGCCACAGTCCCTCAGAGGATCACTGAGGAGCTGTGCGAGATCCTGGGATATTATCAAGAGCTGGGAAGGAGAAACCTCTGCCTGGTAACTCACTTCATGCACCCCTATGAGGTAACACCAGAGACTCTGGCGACAACAAGAATGGTGAAGAGAACGGGAGTTGAGATCTACAACCAGCAGGTCTTCACCTTTGCCAACAGCCGGAAGTTTGAGACGGCATCCCTGAGAATCATCCTGAAGCAGATTGGAGTGGATCCCTATTATACCTTTAATATGAAGGGCAAGACGGAGATCGAGGACTATGCCGTTCCCATAGCTCGTATCCTGCAGGAGCGTAAAGAGGAGGCCAGGCTGCTTCCCGGGATATTTCGCACCGATGAGCCGGTGTTCAATGTCCCCGGCCTGGGTAAGGACCACCTCCGGGCCTGGCAGAACCATGAGCTCATCGCTATCACCTCTGAGGGCAGAAGGGTGTACTCCTTCCTTCCCTGGGAGAAGAACATAGCTCAGGTCTTGCCTTTTGTCTACACTGATGTCTCCATACATCGATACCTTCAGAGGCTGATCAAGAGAGGTGAAGATCCGGAGGATTACAGGAGCATCTGGTATTATTATTGAATTAAGGAGATGGGGCAAAAAGATGTGGTAAAATTACTGGGCGGTCAGCTTCTCATGGGCTCTCTAGAAAAAACCCTGCTGGAGGGTGTGACAGCCCCCTTTTATTGTAGCTTGCTTTATCATTGAAGTTGCGCCCAATGCGCATAACATTGAGAAGAAATAGTTCAGCATCTGTTAACCCGCTAGCCATCTGGCCATCCCTCTGGCGCGCATGGTTTGTTTGCCTAGTGAAATAAGTTTCGAGTGAATAGATTGAATCTTCACCAAATGCAGGTGAAATAATAAAAAAACCTAATTTATAATACAATATTCGGTAAACACGCCTTTAGGAAGTTTCCTACCTACTGGAATGGCCCGCAAATAAAGTCTCGCGTCTGCAAAGAAAGTCCCTCATTTTAGAGACTTTGCATGCAAAGCCAGTCCCACCGAAAACTACAAATATCTATAATGATTATGCATATAGAATGTCGCCTCATGCGAGGGCATGGTGGGTGTACTGTGGGCTGAAACGCATCCGAGAGCGATCTGCAGAATCTGGCCATTAATTCGCCTCTTCCTGCGAGCAAACGAATTCGTGCCGCTCTCAGGAGCAGCTCGATGGCCCATGCTGCAGAAGATGCATGCCGTCGTGGCAGTTGCATTCGGCTGCGCGCCTGTGGGATAACAGGGCAGGATCAAAAAAATTGCGTCCCTTAACTGGTACAGCAATCTGCCTGGGATCTCGCGCTAATACACATTCGGGGCATGAGGCGACACCTGATCAAGATGATGCCGAAACCGGGATGAGGCCACACAGTGAGATTCTGTGGGAATCCCTGAGGGGATGTTTGCGCGATTGGGTGTGTGCCACTCGTACTCGGCCCAAGTGTCAAGCCCAGGCAGATCAAACTACCGTCATCCGGAATACAGATTCCTCCAGTTGATGCGAGCCCGATCATCACTGATCTGCCTGAGGCTTGGCGCTACTCAGTTTGATTCTATCGCTCTATGTGCTGTTGTCTGTCATCTTCCCCACTGGAAAGGATGTTATTGGAGAGGAGGCAGTTCTTGGAGAATATGAGATTTATCCCTTCCCCATTTATCTTCGAGTTCTCTATAACTGTGCCATCGGAATCGATCACATAGGCCTCTTCAAACACACAGCCTTCGATATGAGCTTCCGGACACCCTCTGAGCCAGATCTGCCCTGCTGTGAGGTTTTTTAGCTCAAGCTGCTTCTGATTCTCATAATAGAGAATGGGCATCCCATCCTTCTGGCAGCCCTCAAACACAATGGAGAAGTCCTCCAGGACCGATCCGGCCATTGATATCTCCGAATTGATCAGGGACAGATTCTTAAAGACGATCTCCTTTGACCAATCAACGTATAAAGTGCCGTTGACCACTGTTGCATTGCGAACGGTGGCATTCTGGGAATTGAGCACCCACAGACCCACATCCTTCATTGTGCAGCCCTCGATGGCGCAGTCCTCGGCATTAAATAGATCGATCTCCTTTACCTGGTTGCAGTTCTTGATGGTGCAATTCCTCGAGATCTCAATGATGCTCTCTGCCATCCTCAAAGGGCCATGATTGACCGTCGCATTGGCCAATACCCTCGGCCTCTCAGAGTAGAGTGGTGAGATTGCGCCCTTGATCATGATGCAATCGGCAGTGCAGTTATCAACAATGCTATCAGAGATGCCCTCCAAGAAGATGTTCTTCGCAGTATCATTCTTGATCTGAATGTTTTGGGACCTGGAGATGCGAAACAGCGAGCCGCTGAGGGCTATGCAGTTCTCGATTATCACATCTTTAGCATTTACCATGCCTATGCCCACAGGCTGGGATGATAGCAACTTGCCTCCCCGACTGTCCACACTGACATTTTTCAGGATTATTGGAGCCCGGGTATCGGCGATCATTATGCCATTTCCGGGCAGGTCATTCAGTGCAAACCCTTCAAATACATAGGCGCCACTGCTCTCCTGGCGGGGAGAAGCCGCACATGCAATAGCAGCGCTAAGCCCCTCATTTCCTACCCCCACATTGAACAGTCCACTGGACACTCCCAGATTGATCCCCTCGATGATCTGATGGTCAGTGCAAATGATGTTAGCATAGCAGTCCTGACAGTATTCGTTGTAGCTATCGCCGCCGGAGATCACCATTGCATAATCGTCTCCTGATGCTGCTGGCAATGTCGAGAGCAGAATCAGGCACATAAAACATACTCGGTATCTGATCAAAAATCATCCCTGCCCTATCCGATGATATTTGGTTCAGGCTCTATTTCAACCTTTCTTCATAGGATAGGGAAAACCGCAGGAGCAGTCCGATACAATCAGCTTAAGATCTCTTCTTTGCGGCAACTGGCCAGAGCCTCTCTTATCGCCTCGATCCGGGTGGGTTTGGCGATATAGCCATCCATCCCCGCTTCCAGACACAGCTCCTGATCTCCTTTCAGAGCGGAGGCGGTTACTGCTATTATCCGGGGGCCATTCTCCGGCCAGCGGCGGCGTATCTCCCTTGCTGCCTCCAGCCCATCCATCTCCGGCATCTGAACATCCATGAATATGATATCGTATCTCTTTCGCTCCAGTGCCTGAATGGCCTCAATGCCGCTGGCCGCCACATCCGCCTGGTAGCCCAGCTTATTGAGCATCTTCTTGGTCACTATTTGATTGATTGCATTATCCTCTGCCAGCAGGATATTTAATTCATTATCGATCTGTCTTCGATCTGAGATCAGCCTATCCCGGGCTGAGCCGGGATGCAATTTAGCCAATCCAAGATGGGATGGTTCGAGAGCATCCCTGCCATCCCCGATGACCGGATCCACCTGAATTGTGAAATGAAAGGTTGAGCCTTCTCCGACCTTGCTTATAACCCACATTCTTCCATCCATCATCTCTGTGAGCTTCTTGCTGATGGCGAGGCCCAGTCCTGTCCCCCCATATCTCCGTGCCGTCGTGGCATCGATCTGGCTGAAAGACTGGAACAGACGTGACATCTTATCTGCCGGTATTCCGATTCCGGTATCTTTAACTGCAAAATGAAGCTCAAGTCTTCCATCTTTCAGTCGATTGCTGGAGACGGAGAGTGTGACCTCCCCTTGATCGGTGAATTTTACTGCATTGTTGAGCAGATTGATTAAGATCTGGCTGATCCTTGTGGGATCGCCCAGGATCACCCGCGGGACACCCTCCTCGATGGCATAGGAGATCTTTAATCCCTTATCATTGGCGCTGGTTATCACCAGATTCAAAGAAGACTGGATACATTCATTCAGATCAAACGGCCGGCGGTCAAGCTCTGCCATGTTGGCCTCGATCTTCGTCAGATCCAGGATATTATTAATTATGGAGAGGAGGGTATCACCGCTGCTGCGGATGATATCCAGGCACTCCCTCTGTCCGGCAGTCAGATTCTCCTCTCTCTCATCCATGAGCAGGTCGGCCAGGCCTATGACAGCATTCATAGGCGTGCGGATCTCATGGCTCATATTGGCCAGGAATTCTGACTTGGCCTTTGTAGCCGATTCGGCTTCTTCCTTGGACCTTTGCAGCTCTTCTTCCACATGCTTTCTATCTGTGATGTCACGGATGGACTCTATCGCACCCCAGTAGTGGCCATTTGAGTCGTAAAGGGCAGATGCACTTCCCTGAAGATATGTCTCTCCGCCGTTCAGTGCGGGCACATAGGACTCTCCCACCAGGTAGTTGTCCTCTTTCTTCAAGATATCGTAGCTCTTCTCATAATCCAGGCAGATGGCTTCATTCACAGATGAATCGGCAGCAGGATCGTCATCCGGAATGATGCCCTTTATCATATCTATCAAGATCGGTCGGCGTTTCCCGTAGAAGGGAATGGCATATTCATAGTCTCCTTTGCCCAAAATCTGATCTGCCCCAACTCCGGTCATATTCTCCATGGCCCGGTTCCAGGCGGTCACTTTTCCCTCTTTGTTAATGACAAATGTTGGATCGGGCAGGAAGTCGATGATCTCTGCCAGGCGGCGTTCAGACTCCCGCAGGGCCCTCTCTGCACTCTTCCGGGCGCTGATGTCCAGAGCCACATGAACCAATCCGGTTATATTGCCGTCTGCATCCCGGAGGGGGTTGCTCCGGGAGATCCATGCCCTGCCGTCTGGAGTGACCATATCTCCCTCCTGGGACTGGCCCATCTTCAAAGATCCTGCTACACTGCAGCCTGAGCAGGGCTCACAGCGGCCGTAGAGGAGCTCATAGCAGTGGAGCTTTCTGCACCCATTTCCGTCGACGCTCAGCAGATCCTGCAGAGGATTATTGATCCAGAGCAGGTGCATTGATGGATTGAGATATGCCACTGTGACGTTCTTCAGTCCGCTCAGAATTGCCGCTTTCTCCTGCTCGGAATTGCGCAAGGAGACCTCTGCTCTCTTGCGCTCCTCAATCTCCGTCAGAGTCGTTGTCAGCAATTGGCTCCTCTCATCCAGGTTTATCTTCTGGCGCACGAGCATCAGAGCTATGACCAATCCTATGCTGGCCGCTATTATGGATTGGCTGATGGTTCGCGGATACTCATAACCCCACATGAGAAGGGAGAATGCTCCTCCAATCCCCAGGTGGGGCAGATAGGGCATGATGGATGATCTGGCAATTCTCGAATTGCTCAGGAACTTCAGAGAATCGGATGGGCTTTCGCTTGCTTGCAGGAGGCCTGCCAGTCCAAATAATAGGTAGCTTGAGATCCAGGCGACATCTTTGAAGCCTCCGGAGATATATATCGATTTTTGCACTTCAATGGCCCAGAGCACATCCGTGATCAGAAATACTGCTGCACCAATGGCAAGAAAGAAGACCGGAAAGCGTCCTGGGGAGTTGAGCTTTCTTAATAGCAGATGGATGGAGGCTGAGAATACAACCAGATCCATTATCGGATAGAATGCTATTATTAATAATTTTGAATTACCTGTAGAGAGCGATGACAGAACTGGTGCGATGAGGAAGACCCAGAATACCAGGGCGGCAGAGACCACCACGATGGCTGTGTCCAGGAGAATTCTGTGCCGCTCCCGGGTTGAAGCGGCTGCATCTGGCAATAGCAGGATGCCTGCAGAAAAGAGAGGATAGAAGAGAAGGTAGCCAATATTCGCGATAGAGTCTATTGGATCTTTATCGAATACAAGCTCTAGTATAGCCCAGGACAGCTCTCCAAAGGTCTGAAAGATCATAGCAATGGCGAGGAACATCCAGGCCTTTTTGAATCTTCCATCCGTTTTTTGTGCAGCATAAAACAGGAGCAGAGCAGAGGCTGCTGCACTTGATATCAATAGGGTGTCATCGATGAGAAGAGAAAGCGAGTTATCCTTAATCCCTATAAAGAGGAGGATCTGGAGCAGTACCACTAGTATTGATATCTTGGCTGCAGTGCGAAAGGAGGGTATATGCAAATGTTTTATGGAGTCTTTAGGGGCGATCGAATTTCACCTGATATTATATTGCATCTTAACTAAAAAAAGCTTTTGGTATTGGTCTATTTGTGTGCAGTCCATTTGAGCCCTCCCCTGGAGCCAAACAGGGCAATGACGCTTGATCAGCAAATATCTACAATATCTGTATTTCTATGCCCCATTTGCCATGGGAAAGCTTCATCATCATCCAATCGAAGAAAATAATTGCGGAGATCTGCATGTATAATAGATCAAGAATAATTCATTCTGCAGCAGGAAAAAGACATTTTGGATCTGGAACAATTGAGATTGTGATGGCTGACATCACCACATTGGAGGTCGATGCCATTGTCAATGCTGCCAACAGCTCTCTTTTAGGTGGAGGTGGGGTCGACGGCGCCATCCACAGGGCAGCAGGAGCAGAGCTCCTTGTGGAATGCCGCCGGATCGGCGGCTGTCCTGTGGGAGAGGCCCGCATAACCGGTGGGTACCGGCTTCCTGCTAGATCTGTCATTCATACTGTGGGGCCGATCTGGAGAGGAGGGGGGCATGGAGAGGATCAGCTTCTCTCCAGGTGTTATCAGAGCTGCTTTGCCCTGGCAGAGGAAAACAAGATCCGGAGCATTGCTTTCCCGGCGATAAGCACGGGAGCTTACGGTTTTCCCTTAGAACGGGCCTGCCATATCGCCCTTTGTGTGATGATCGACCATCTGGCTGAGAGAGAAGGGGATGAGAGGATGAGTGTGTTCGCCGTCTGCTTCAGTGAAAGGGCATTCCAGTGCTATCAGGAGGTATTTCGTGAACTTTGATATGGTCGAGCAAGAGAAGGGGCTGGAGAAGAGCAATGGAAGCGCAATGGTAGAGCAATGGAAGAGCAATGGTAGAGCAATGGTAGAGCAATGGAAGAGCAATGGAAGCGCAATGGAAGATCAATGGAATGCTCCTCTCAGGGCTTGACTGCAGTCACCTTTATGCTCAAAACAGAATCTCTGATCTCCTTCTCCTGCTCTGGGGTGATCTCTGAATCCCCGCAGGCTGAGCATCCAGAGCTCTCGAAGATCAATGATTCAACCGGAAACCTGGATTCCGCCACCAGCCTGACATCTCTGAAGCCCACGCTCTTGATGATATCAATGTAATCCTCCTTCATTATAGCCCCGGACAGGCAGCTTATATAGGCTTCAGTGCAGTTTTTGACGAACTGAGGCAGCTCCTTGAGCAGAACAACATCAGATACTGCCAGCCTTCCGCCGGGCTTCATTACCCGGAAAGCCTCTCTGAAGGCCAGTCTCTTATTGGGGATGAGGTTGATCACACAGTTTGATATGACCACATCCACATACTCATCTGCCACCGGCATGTTCTCCAGATCTCCTTGCCGGAAGTCTATGTTTGTGTATCCACCATTCCGGCAGTTGACCCTGGCCTTTTCCACCATCTCTGAGGTGATGTCAACTCCGATCACCTTGCCCGATGCTCCCACCCTGCTGGATGCCAGGAAGCAGTCAAATCCCGCCCCTGCCCCCATATCCAATACTATCTCCCCCTCAGAAATCGAAGCCAGGGCGACGGGGTTGCCGCAACCCAATCCCAGGTTTGACTCGGGCGGAGCTGCCTGGATCTCCTCATCGGTATAGCCCATCCTCTTGCTCATCTCCTCCTGGGCATCAGCCTCTCCCAAGCAGCACCGGGAGGCGTATTCAGATGTTGCTTGCTTGGCTATTCGGGCATAGCCCGCCTTGACCACTCTCTTGATCTCTCTCTCCTTAAGTGTCAGCATAAGACCCACCAATCCCCGCTCTTCCATCATGAGGTATGGTTCTCTGGGAAATCAGTTCTGGCTGCTTGATCACAGCTCATAATTAAGGCTTTTCTTTAACAATGATCAGTCGATGGCGGCGTGAATATTATTTTCCGTAATCTTATACATTTCTTGTATTATTATCATTATTCGGTTTATAATCACCAATGTTTTTTATAAGGGTCTGATGCCGCAACCAGAGGGCGGCGATGACTGCAAGAGACAATACCAGCCAGACGGCAAAATACAGCCTGGCGGAGTTCTCAGTCCAGCTCTGCTGGGAATGAATGAAAGCTGCTGCGCCCAGGGTCACAATCACTGAGAAGAACATATTGGCGGAGGGAGCCAGGCCATCTCTATAGGATGTGCAGAAACGCTCCCATTCCTGCTCTGCCGCTCCTGCCAGTGAGATGGGGTTCCTTCCCAGGAATACCCCTATGCGTTTGATCCTGGAATCGGCGGACATGATGTAAAGGTCATAGCTTATCGCCACTAAAGGGACGAAGTAGATGAGCCAGAAGATCCTCGCGATCTCAATTTGAAGATCCACAGAGCTTACTCCAAATAGAACGGTGATAAAAGCCAGCTTCATAGTGATCAGCTTTGCGCGCTCATTCTGAGTTCTTATCTTCTCCTCATGAAGGGCTCGCAAAAACTCCTGATCGTTGTCTTCCATCTTGGCTGCTCCCTTACTCAATATGTATTCTTTATATTAATAACTTTTGTCCGTTATACATAAAACTGGTGGCTAGAATGCAACCCTTAGGCTGAATCTCATTCAATAGACGCACACCCATATCTGCAGTCTGTCCAGATGCATGCTCATATCTGCAGTCGGATCAGTTGACCTCAGTGGTCTCAAACAGATAAGCGCCAAGGAACAGCATTGCTGCACAGCATACCCCGAGGACGGCAAAATCGGTCAGGGGCGAGAATGCGCTTGTGCCTATCAGGCAGTACCTCAGCCCGTCCACACCATAGGTGAGGGGATTGAAATAGGCCAGGATCTTGATCAATTCCGGAAATTGGTCCAGTGGATAGAGCGCTCCAGAGAGGAAGAACAGAGGGAAGATCAAGAAGTTCATGATCAGACTGAATCCCGACATATCCTCCATCTTGGAGGCGAAGGCCAGGCCCAGGCCGATGAAGGTCGTCGCAATGAGGATCATGAAGACCAGGGAGAGGATCAGCCCCTGAATGCTGGGAAGGCTCATGCCCAGCATTATCCCCAGGAACAGTATGATCAAGGCCTGAAGAATGCCGGTGGTCAGGCCGCCAGCAGTACGCCCCAGGACGATGGCTATTCTGCTCACTGGGGAGACCATGATCTCCTTTAAAAAGCCAAACTCCCTGTCCCAGAGGACGGATAGGCCGGCAAATGTCGCCGAGAAGAGCAGAGTCATGCCTATAATTCCGGGTGTGAGAAAGCTCATGTAATCAACTCCCTCTGGAATTCCGGGAATCCTGCCGATGTTTCTGAAGCCCATTCCCAGGAATGCCAGGAAGAAGAAGGGGGAGGCAATGGAGCCGAACAGGCGGCTCTTGAGCCGGAAGAAGCGCAGCATCTCCCTGAGCCAGATGCTGTAGATGGCATACAGATCGCCCTTGAGCCTCGCTGCACTCATCTGCCGCCTCTGGGGGGTGCCATCTCCGCCCTTTTGTTTCTGCTGCCGTTCTCTTCCATCCTCTTGCCAGTGAATTTGATGAAGACATCCTCCAATGTGGGTTTATGCAGGCCGACGGAGCTTATGACTGCATTATTCCTGCTCGCCTCCAGGACTATTTCCGCCACTCTGGATTGGGCATGGTCCACCTGAAGCTTTATGCTTCCATTATCTGAGCTTATGGACTTGATCCAGGAGAATGATTGAAATGAGCGGATGAGGGCATCCTTGTCGCTATCAGTCACCAGGGTTATGGTATCCGAGCCGATGGCGTCCTTGAGGTTCTCCGGCCTATCCAGGGCAACTATCCTGCCCCGGTCCATGATGGCCACCCGGTCGCAGAGAAAGTCCGCCTCCTCCATATAATGGGTGGTGAGGATGATGGTCACGCCCATTTCCCTGTTCATTCGGCTGATGTACTCCCAGATATACCGCCTGGTTTGGGCATCCAGGCCGATGGTGGGCTCATCGAGAAAGAGGACATGAGGGCGGTGCATCAGACCGCGGGCGATCTCCAGCCGGCGCTTCATGCCCCCGGAGTAGTCCTGCATCTGAATGTCTGCCTTGTCCTTCAGGTCGACCAGCTCCAGGACATCGGCTATCCGGGCCTTTCTGAGGGCTGAATCCATTCCATACATCCTGCCATGAAAGTCCAGGTTCTCCCTGCCGGTTAGCATGCCATCCAGAGCCGGGTCCTGGAAGACGACACCGATGGATGATCGAACCTGGCTTCTCTCCCGGACGATGTCGTAGCCCCAGACCTTTGCCTCACCGGATGTTGGGGTGAGCATGGTGGTGAGCATCTTGATGATGGTGCTCTTGCCTGCTCCATTGGCCCCCAGAAGGCCGAAGAGCTCGCCCTTTCTGATCAAGAGATCGATGTTGTCTACTGCAGTCGTCTCGCCAAACCTCTTGGTGAGGCCTCTTGCAGAGATTGCCGCATCATCTATTGCTTTTGCCTGTCTGGCTTCTCTCTCAATGCCATTTGCCAGCTCTCTATCCATCGGCCCTCTATCCATCGGCCCTCTATCCATCGGCCCTCTATCCATCGGCCCTCTATCCATCGGCCCTCTATCCATCGGCCCTCTATCCATCGGCCCTCTATCCATCGGCTCTCTATCCATCAGCTCTCTGTCCATTAGCCCCTATCCATCAACTCACTATCTATTAGCCCTCTATCCGCCGCAGCCCTGGCCCGCCATCCATCTGCATCATCATATCCAATCTCATCAGGCGGCATTCGAAGATATAAAAGGCCAACGGAGAGGAGGGATGCGATCCATTGATATATCTCCTTCGTAATCAATTTATAAATGTAAAACGCCTTTTATCCTCTAAAGCAGGGTGGAAGGAAAAACAGCATCAGGCTCTGATATGAGAATTAAAGAGTCTGTTAAGGATAAAAGGGATATAGCATCAGGTACGGGAGGATAATCATGGACTATATCAGGATCGGTGGAGTCTGTCTGCTTCTCATGCTTCTAGCTGCGGCTCTGCCAGCAGATGTATTAGCGCAGCCCTCACCATCATCATCAAACGAGGCTGCCTCAAGCATAAGCCATAGCCTGCTCTCAGGAAGCAGCGCAAAGGAATCGCCGATTTCAGCAGATACATTGTCGAAAAGGAATGCCGGGCTGAAGCCCCTGGGAAGCAAGAGCAGCAGCACATCATCCAGCGCTGCGGCATCCGAGCCGATAACAGCACAGGCTTCGTCTGCCCAGGCCACGACACCGGCCCAGACGGCAGCCGCGCCCTCCACGGCAAAAACTGCAGCGACGCCCCAGAGAGCGGCCCCGGCCAGCCCCCCTGTGCCAGACCAAATGGCATCAAGCGCTCAGGCAGAGTCCACACCCGCTGAGGCCACCAGCTCCACTCAGGCGAAGCCCGGGAGTGCAACCACCTCGCCACCTGTGAACACCATCACCCCTGACCAGATCGACCAGGGGAAGACGAAAGCAGATTCAAGCGCTGTCAGCACATCTACACCCTCTGCCAGCAGTGAAACCGCCCGGCCGGCCTCTACCAATGCATCCGCCGGCGAGGTCATAACCCCTCCTGAGGATGTTGCCACAGGGACGGTGATCTCGGGTACTGATTCCACAGCCACTGCTTCCAATAAATCCTCTGCCGAGATCCGGAAGACGGAGAACGCTTCTGCTGAGCAACCGGCTGAAGAGCGTACAGCAGAAGATGCCTCTGAGAACAAGACCGGAGCAAAATCCAGCGCGGCTGGGAAAGAAGAGGTAGCAGAAGGAGAGAACAGGATCTGGAGTGAGCCTGATAGTCCCTACAAATACACCTGGACGCCCAGGACGTTCTCTGGATTCTTCTATGATCTGGACAATGAGGTGGGCAGTGAAACGCTAACAGTAAACCTTCAGCCCAATGATAGATCCCTTAAATCCGGCCAGTTGACCTATTCCACCAAGCCCGAGGACACGGACTTCGAGTTCAATGATTGGGGAAAGTATGAGGTCATAGGCTTTATGGCTGAGAAGTACTTCGCGGGCTATAAGGCAAGCGACTTCTTTAAGCGCGATAGAAGCCTGATAAATGACGGTCAGTTGAGAAAGGTATTGGTCGACAGTGACGAGGAGAAGACTGTTACCACCGGATCGGTTCTAGCCCTGGAGGAGGGCTATGAGCTGCGCATCAAGCAGATAGATCTCAATGGCAATAAGGTCTATATGGCTTTGGCCAAGGACGGAGAGGAGATCGACAGCAAGGTCATAGATCCGCTGAGCCTTCGAAGCTCCACCTACAATTATGAGACCAAGGTCGCTGGAGAGGACACCTCACTGATCCTGGCCCATATCTCCAATGTCTTTGCCAGCACCGAGTCCGCCCTGGTGACCATTGACGGCCTTTTCCAGATCTCCGATAGCTATGCCTCGGTGGAGGATGGCGATAAGTACGGCAAGATGGAGGTGAGAAGCGTATCCGATTCCGGTGTGGACATGAATAACAAAGACTCCATCACCCTGAGGAGAGGGAGCACAGTGGGGATCTTCGGAGATGTCTCTTTCCTGGTTGCCGATGCCGATGAGCTACGGTTTGCCCCATTTGTTCAGAAGACAGGAAGCTATGATGTCAGAGGTACAGTGATAAACCCCTCGGAGAGGGATAGTTTCACCTGGACCCCTTATAACTTCGAGGGATTCTATTATGATATAGATGACGATGTCGGAACTGAGGAGATGACCATCAAAATCAGCGGCGGCAACAAGATCGAGGAGAAGGACCTGGTCTATACAACCAGACCCCTGCCGGTGAAGTTTGAGTTCGATGCCTGGGGCAGGTATGATGTCATCGGTTTCATGGCTGACAAGTACTTTGCCGGCTACAACAATCAGACGGAGTTCACAGACGAGGCCAGCGCCATTGGAGAGGGCGAGCTGAGGCGCGTGCTGATGGACAGCGATGACAGCCGCACCATTGCCAGCGGATCGGTCCTCTCTTTGGAGGAGGGCTATGAGCTGCGCATCAAGCAGGTGGACCTCAACGGGAATAAGGTCTATCTGGCCCTGGCCAAGGATGGAGAAGAAGTGGACAGCAAGGTGGTCACCCCATCCAACAATCCGGCTGACAGATCCTCCAATTATCTGTATAAGGTAAAGATAGGGGCGGCAAAGGATGTTCCCCTCATTGCTGCTCATGTGGAGAGCGTCTTCAGGAGCACAGAATCAGATCTGGCTACTGTAGATGGCATATTCCAGATATCCGATAGCCCCAAGTCGGTCGAAGAGGGAGAGATCCACGGCAAGATGAAGGTCGATACCCTTGATCGGGATGAGGTGGTGATGAGGAATGACGGCACCATAAGCCTGTCCAGGGGCAAGGATGTCGATATCATGGATAACCTGAGGATTCAGATTGCCGATAGCGATGATAGGCTGCTGGCTCCTGTTGCCACCAAGACGGCGGAGGGGGCTGAGATGTCTCTGACTGCTCCGGATGCTGTGGTGGAGAGATCAACCGGGATCTCTGTCCGGTCTGGAACTGCTCCCCTATCTGGGGTGGCGATCTCAATTGATGGCAGCACCATCGGCATCACCGATTTGGCCGGATCGATCAGCTATACCCCGAAGAGCACAGGCACAAAGAATGTTCTTGCCCGGAAGACCGGCTACAAGGATGTCAGTGCCAGTATGGTGGTGAGGACAGCAGCAGAAGCCGCCAATCTCACCGCCGCCCAAAGGGCCAATCTCACCCTGGCCAACCAACTGACCCTCAATGCCCCGGCGGAGGTGGCTGCAGGAGAGAGCTTCTTGATAACCATCACCGAGGGAATAAACCAGACACCAGTTGCTGAAGCACAGATACTGCTGGATGACAGGGCGATAGGAAACACCAGCTCACAGGGCACCTTCACCTATGCCGCCAATTTCACTGGTGAGCACTCCTTGAAGGGAGAGAAGGAGGGCTACAGCCCTGCCAGCAGAAAGATAATGGTGACCTCAGCACTGAAGGTCCTGGAGCTCAACCTGCCAGAGAGTGCTCGTGTCAAGCAGTCCATGAAGATCTCGGCTGTGGTGAAGAACGCAGGCCTGGAAGAGGATACCATCACCCTCAATCTGATGGCAAATGAGTCCTTTGTCGAGAGCAAGAATGTGACTGTAAAGGGTGGAGAGAACAGCACAGTGCAGTTCAGCTTTAAGCCGGAGGATCCGGGGCTGCATAGATTCAGCCTGGACGGGAAGACAGGAACGGTGAATGTGGAGGAGGCAGAAACCAGCAATTGGCTGATTGGCTTTATCCTCGTCCTGCTAATTGCCATCGGAGCAGGAGTATATCTGTATCAGACCGGAGAGCTGGATCGGCTGCAGCGGCAGATAAAGAGGAAGATGCAGGGGCGATAGAGCCGCGCCATGCATCCTTTTTTTTTGGTTCTTCGCTGTTTTCTGTGATAGATCTGGGAAGGCGGTTTATCTCGTCGTTGTGCCTTTATTGCTTTGTGGCAAAATCGGTGTGCTTGGGCCTCAGCACAAAGACACCAAGCACAAAGAAGAGATTAAGAGCTTATTTCTCCAGCACTTCGCTCATCAGCTTCATGCTCTTGACGAATGGAGGCATGCCAGATGTCAGCAGCACCACTCTCAGCACATCCACTATCTCGTCCTTGGTGACTCCGAACTCCTTTATGGCGCTGATCATCTGCTTCTTTGTCGCCCTATCATCGGAAGTGGCGGCATTGATCCCCAGGGCGATGAGCTTCTGGGTCTTATAGTCCAGGACCTTGCCGGTATAGGTGGCCTCATTCAAGGCCACTATTGCCTCGTACAGATCGGGATAATCCTTCTTTACAGTGGCCATACCCTCGCCGAAGAATATCTGTTCTTTCATATGCAGTTCACCAATAGACATGCTACCTGCATAGAGTTATAGATTGCCATCCAAGGACATCTTTGGAGGGATGGCGTAGCTTGATTATCATCTAAGGATCAACCCACGTTCCCCCATCCCCTTCCAAAGCCCTCCCCAACTGCTCGACGCTGCTGATCAGGGCAGAAAGGCCGGTGGATTCAGCGAAGATCGCTGCCGCCTCCACCTTAGGCCCCATAGAGCCAGGGGGAAATTCTCCCCGTGTCAGCAGCCTCCTGGCCAGGGGGGCCTTCATCCTGTCGATGCGCCTCTCAGATGCGCTGCCAAAGCCGGTTGAGACATGGGGCACATCGGTGAGGATGACGAACCTCTCCGCCCCTGTGGCCAAGGCCAGCTTGCAGGCGGTCAGATCCTTATCGATCACCGCCTCAACCCCGGACAGCTCCCCCTTCTCATCCCTTATCACTGGTATTCCGCCTCCTCCCCCGGCAATGACCAGATGGCCATGGCGCACGGCATCCATTATGGTGTGCAGCTCGACTATCTCCAGGGGCCTGGGCGAAGGGACCACCCTCCTCCATCCCCTGCCTGCCCTCTCCTTCATCATCCATCCCCGGGAGCTGATCAGCCCCTCTGCCACCTCTTCGGTATAATAAGGGCCCACTGGCTTGGAGGGGGTGGAAAATGCGGAATCGCCAGGGTCAACCAGGACCTGGGTCAGGACGGCTGCTATCTCTCTATCTGGAATCTCATTTCTCAGAGATCGGCACAGAAGATAGCCAATGCTCCCCTGGGTCTCCGCCACCATGATATCCAGGGTCTCAGCCGGTATGTGCTCTCGTGTGGCCTCGATCCGCAGCAGGATCATTCCCACCTGAGGGCCGTTGCCGTGGACAAGCACCATCCCCTCCTCCCGGTCCATGAGCAGCCCGACTGCGCGGGCGAATGCCGCTGCCTCTCTCTCCTGAGTCGAGGGATCGCGAGGATCAAAGAGCAGGGCATTTCCGCCAAAAGCGAGAACCGTCGGTCCAGTCAATCTCATTCCTCCTCTCTTGCAGAAGCTGGTCCTGTTGATCGGGATGAGGTGAAAGGGATGCCGCTGTTCTCACCCGCCCATAAGATCACAACCGCCTTGTTTTGGGCCCGGTCCAGGATCATCTGATGGCCCAGCAGCATCCTGATCAGCCAGATGAGCCAGCGAATAGAACCTGCGCCGCCTGCCGGGCCAAATCCCCGCAAGTATGCATCTAATATAAATTCCGGCGCAGCGAATATAGATATCGGTGATTCTCTCATGGTGGCAACTGTAATTGAGGATCCGGCCCTCAGAAACAGGCTTGGCGTCTTCAGGGATCGAGATGAGGCGGGAGTTCTTCTGGCCAGATCCCTGGAGAGCCTCAGGGGAAGGGATGCCGTCGTCCTTGCCATACCCTCGGGAGGCATTCCCATCGGTCTGGCAGTAGCCGCCCACCTGAATCTGCCATTTGATCTGCTCATCATCAGGAAGCTTCCCATCCCCGGCAATCCGGAGGCGGGATTTGGCGCAATAAGCCTGGAGGGGGATGTAGTCCTCAATCGCCCCATGGTCAGGATGCTGGGCCTGAGCGATGTGCAGATCGAAAGGCAGGCAGAATCAGTAAGAGAGGAGCTCAAGACCAGGGATCGCCTATTCCGGGGGGGCAGGCCACCGGCGGAGCTGCGGGGAAGGACGCTCATACTGACTGATGACGGACTGGCTTCCGGTTATACCATGATGGCTGCCATCCGCCAGGCCAGAAGAGAGGGGCCCGCGGAGATCGTGGTGGCTGTTCCCACAGCCTCCCTTCATACCATCGATCTGCTGGCCGGGGAGGTGGACAGGATTGTGTGCCTGAATATCAGAACAGGGAGCTATTTTGCTGTGGCTGAGGCCTATAGAGACTGGTATGACCTCTCCCGGGACGAGGTGGTGGCTCTATTGAGAGAGAGCGGATTTCTGGCTGATGATCTCCGATGAGACCGCTGATCATGGGCAACGGTCGGATGCTGATCTGCCAGGATGAGAGAGGCACAATAAGGGATATCTACTTTCCCTATGTGGGCCTGGAGAATCATGGCAACTCCATCCGGGCTGGGATCTACGATCTGGATCGGCGGATATTCAGCTGGCTTGAGGATTGGGATATCGATCAGCACTATAAGACTGACTTTCCAGAGAGCTTTTTTGCTGATCGGCATTCAGATAGGATGCCTCCCAAGGGGCATACCTCTCGGGCTTCAAGTATAGGGGAGACAGCATTCCATAATGCCGATCTGGATATCAGGGTTCTGATCTATGATGCTGTGCATCCATCCATACCATTCCTTTATCGGACTGTGAAGGTCGAGAACCTCTCACCTCTTTCCCGGAATCTGAGGCTGTTTTCCAATCAGAACTATATGATCCTGGAGAATAAGATCGGGGAGACTGCAGTCATCGATGGAGATGTACTCGTTCATTATAAGAGGGATCGATACTTCATCCACGGCAGCCGTCCTGTATTTGATCAGTTTGCAACTGGAACTGCAGAATGGAAGGGGCTGCAGGGCACCTGGAGGGATATGGAGGAGGATGGCGCTCTGAGCGGCAACGTAGTTGTTCAGGGCTCGGTGGACTCCACACTGGCCTGGACAATCTCCGGGCTGCTGCCCCATCAGCCAAGAAGAGTAGATTTTTGGATAGCCATAGCAAAGGGCTATGCCAGTGCAATCCGCATTCACAGGCGGATTTTGAATACAGGAGAAGATAGCATCTGCCGGCAGAGCTTCAACTTCTGGCGGTCCTTTATCGAGCGCATATCGCTCCTTCCAGAATGCAAAGAGATGGACCGGCTTCCCGAGAATGTGAAAAGCGTCTTTTATCGCAGCCTGCTGGCTACTGTGGCCCATATGGATGTGAACGGTTCAGTGATCGCCTCCTGCGACTCGGAGATAAAACAGTTTGGAGCAGACCTGTATACCTATTGCTGGCCTCGTGATGCCGCCTGGGCATGCCTGGCACTGGATAGGATCAGATACCACAATCTGAGCGCAGAGATCTATGGATTCCTCTCAAGAATCCTGACTGAAAGGGGATACTTTCTTCATAAGTATACCCCTGCCGGTGACTTCGGGAGCACGTGGCACCCAGTGCCGATGATTCAGATCGACGAGACCGGCCTGCCCCTTTATGCCCTCTATCAGAACTGGCTGATCTCCAGGGATGTATGGACGACAGGGAGATACTTCTCCTCCCTGATAGCTCCTGCAGCCGATTATCTTGCCAGCACCCTGGACCGGAAGACGGGATTGCCCAGGCCCAGCTATGACCTCTGGGAGGAGAGAAAGGGGGTGAACATCTACAGTGCCTGCTCAGTTTATGCCGGCTTGAATGGAGCTTGCCGGCTGGCAAGGGTGCTGGGCAATGATGATGAGGCAGGGTATTGGTCAGAAGCGGCAGCGGTGGTGAAAGGGGCAATACCAGGGCTGTACGATGAGAGCCTGGGCCGGTTCAGGCGTTCTCCCTCGGATCCCAGCCTCGATGCATCATTGTTTTCTGTTTGGTATATGGGAGTTCTTCCTCCCGGTGACAGCCGGGTGGCAAACAGCATGCGGGCAATAGAAAGAGAGCTATTGACCCCTTCGGGAGGGGTGGCCCGCTATACCGGCGACAGCTATCAGGGCTATATGAATGGCTGGATCATATGCACATTGTGGCTGGCCCAGTGGCATATCGCAATGGGAGATCTGCCCAGAGGCTTGGAGCTCATCTGCTGGTGTGCTGACCATGCTGCAATTACCGGCCTCTTGCCCGAGCAGGTGGGGTATGATGGCGCTCCCAGATCGGTTCTTCCCTTGATGTGGTCTCACTGCACATTTGTCCTGGCGGTGATGGATTACCTGGACGCCCTGGCACAAGAGAGAATGAGCGGCCAAATCGAGAAGCCTCTATATAACTGATCTTTCTGCACTGTACAGCATTGCCTGTAGCATGGCATTTCTGCACTGTACAGCATGGCCTGTACAGCATGGCATTTCTGCATTGTGCATAGCTGCAGAGCATGACCGCCTCCTTCCCAGCCGGGAGCCATATGCAGATCTTCACCTTCCTTCTGCCCGTCTCCGGGCCTTCTTTCCCTCTTCGATCAGCTCCTTTACCTTCTGGCCGCCTTTTTGGCCGATCTTCTCGTAAAACTCTCTGCCATGGGTCTCTGCGGTCTTCATACCTCCCTTTCTTCCCGCCTCCTGCACAGTCATCTTGCCCTTCTCTACCTTTTCCCTTCTCTTCTTCTCCTCCAACAGAACATACCTCCATATATCAGACGGCAGAACCTGGACACTCCCTTCCAGCTCCGAGACCTTTTCCTGTCTTTGCGGCAGTTTATCATTCAGAACTTCTTTAAATATTTATGTTTTGGTCTGAGGCCTCTGCCAACAAGGAAAAAAAGCCGGGCTAAATCCAGGTCAGCAATTCAATCTGATGAGCGCACTGCAGCCGGGGATGCCCGGCATAGAATAGCAGGCTGAACAATTCCGGTATGCCAGTTCATGCACAATCCCCAATTCTGATCTCCGTCGCTTCGGCGGCCAGTGATCGGGCGATGCCCACCAGGTCCAGCTCCTCCTCCGCCTGCAAGATCTCCTCCCTCCTGGCCCGGGTCATGGGCTTGCTGGGCACGGCAGTGCAGGACTTCGTCTCAGCAGTCACATCATAAGTGCCGATCTTTCTGGCCAGATTGATTATCTCCAACTTGTCCATGGCTATCAGAGGATGATAGACTGGAACCCCTATTGCTGCCTGCTCTGCCAGGATGTTCTCTGCAGTCTGGCTTGCCACCTGGCCCAGGGAATAGCCGGTGACCAGCCCCAGAGCCCTCTCCCTCTCCATAACCTGGGCCGCTATCCGGTACATCAGGCGCCGGCAGAGGATGCAGGTGGCGCGGGGATGATGCATCTGGATCTTCTCAATTCCCCTCTTAATGGGAATGGTGATGAAGTTGATCTTCCTGCCGCAGGTCCACTCCGCCAGAACCTCGGCGCATCTTTTGGACTGATCTATGGAATCGGCAAAGGGTCGGGAGTCAAAGTGAAGGAGTGATACTGGACAGCCCCTCCTCATCATCATCCAGGCAGCAACAGGAGAATCTATGCCCCCGGAGATCAATGCCAGCATCCTGCCCTGCGATCCCAGGGGCAATCCCCCCAGGCCCGGCACCACATCGGTGAAGACGTAGGCCCCCTCTCTCCTCGCCTCAATGAATATCTCCAACTGAGGATCATTGAGGTTGACAGCAGCACCGGTGGCCAGCCGAACCGCCTCGCCTGCTCTCCGGCCGATCTCCCCGCTGGAAAAAGGAACCCCAAACCGCCGGGGCCGGATGGCAAATGTCCATATGGCTGGGTCTGAGCCTGAACTTATGACTGAGTCTGAACGTGCTACTGATTCTGAACATGCAACCGGGCCTGATCGCACTGCCCCCGCCATGGCGTTCTCAGCCGTCTGCACTGCGGCCCGGCTTATATCATCGAGATTGGGGGGCACAGTTCGAGCAGAGCTGGCGGAGACGACTCCAAAAATCTGGGTGGCAATCCCGGCTGCCCTCAAATCAGAGGAGTGGATGAATATCCGGCCCGCGTTTCCGGATATCCTGTGATCCACCCCCGCTTTATGCAAACAGAAGGCTATGTTGCTCTTCAGGATGCGCTCCCAGCTCTGCCTGGTCCAGCTCTCCTTAAGAGCGATTTCCCCGTAGCGTACCAGCACTACGTCCTGGGAAATCATGTTCTGATCTGAGTGGCTTTAATAGATCTCTTTATCTTCTTCACTCTGGAACCAGAGGCAGTATATTTCTGCAGCGGACCGGGCTTCTTATGAGTGACCTCGGCCTTGGTTACCTGCCTGACCTGGCCCTTTCTGCCCTTGATCTTGACCCATTCTATGCTTCCTGTCTTTCCCATGGGACCAACCTATCAAATCAGGATTTAAAAAGGTTGTGATTAGATCAATCCTATCAGAGGGATTCATCTTCAAAGACTCCAAACGGAATATTTTTAACCAGCTATCCCATTATCGGATATGTGAAAAGCGAGATAGAGCTTCCTACAATCCAGGCCAAAAAATCAATAGCTTTGATTGCAGTAGGCCTCCTCGCTTACTCTCTTTATCTCTATCATGCCGGCTATCAGGATGTGATAGAGAGCCTTAGAAGCATAAAATTGAGCCTATTTGCTCTGGCCGTCCTCCTGGCCCTGCTGGGGGTATTATTCGATGCTCTGGCCTGGAGGTCCATAGTCCTCAAGTTCGACTACAGGGTGCCCATCCGGGATATATTTCTCATCTATCTGTCCTGCGGCTTTATGAACAATCTCATACCCTCGGGCAGCTTCTCCGGGGAGACGGCACGGATCTACTTCCTGGAGAAGCTCGACGGCGGATCGCGAATCGGCCAGTCCTCGGCCACTGTGGCCACCACCAGGATCATCACCGCCATACCCTTCTTTCTGGGAACAGCCATCGGCCTCGCATACCTGGACCTGGCCACGAATGCTCCCCCCTGGGCTCTGGCCACATGCTACTCCATTGCCCTGGTCCTGCTCGTCTTGAATGGCACATTCTTTGCCATCTGCTTTTTGGACGATTGGCTGGAGAGGATCGCCTTTGCCATTATCAAGTATGTGGAGATGTTATTTCCCGTCCATATAGACAAGAGCCAGTGCAGCCGCATTCTGGGCCGGTTTCACCACTCCATGACGCTGCTGGCAGAGCATAAAAAGACCCTCTTCATCAGCACCTTCTGGGCCCTGGCGGCATGGCTATGCATGACCATGGTGGCTGTGGTCGTCTTCCTCTCGATGGGGGTATTCATCCCTCTATGGGCGGTCCTGGCGGTCTATTCTGTCATGATATTCCTGCAGATGCTGCCCATATTCCTGCCCGGCGGCCTGGGGGTGGTGGACATAGTGATGAGCACCCTTTTCACTGCCATCGGCCTGCCCGTGCATACAGCAGTCTCGTCAACCCTCCTCATCCGTCTGGTCCAGTTGTGGATGCTAACCTCACTGGGCGGGGTGGCTACTGCTTATCTGGTCAAGAAGATCAACCGGGAGGCCCTGATCGCCGGGGCGGAGAAGAGGTTAGCAAAAGGCTTTTAAGTCCGCTATGCCACTAGAAGCACTCGCTGTTGGGACAGTGGGGTAGCCTGGTCTATCCTCGAGGGTTTGGGACTCTTGGACCGCGGTTCAAATCCGCGCTGTCCCATTTATCATCGATCTGGAGAATCGCTTTCAATTTCTAGAGGACCACTACCTCTTTACAGCAGCGGCAAGCCTCTCTCATCTCTCCGGCATCCATTCCTGGAAAATGATCGATCAGGCAGAGGTCAGCAGGCTCCGCCCTCTGGAAGAGCCTGGCCAGATCGCCATGATAGACCTCTATATCGAGAGCACCGCTGGCACGGCCCGCCAATACCGGTGCCGTCCCCACTGGCTCAGATGACTCCTCGGGATACTCTATCTCCTCTATCCCCAGCAGCTCTTGATTGGCCTTCAGGTTGAGGATGACGTCCTGCACCGCCGGCAGCCAGGCGTCATTCAGGACCACTTCTCTCGCCCCGGCCAGGGCGCACATCAGCCCCAGCGTTCCCGGGCCGCACAGCCCGTCCACCACCCGGCAAGCCCTTCCCTTCAGCATGAGCTGCTCTATGATCCTCATCTTGGGGGCGTTCTGCCTGGAGAACTCGATATGGATCTTCGACTGGTGCTTGTAGATGACAAGCTCCCCAAAGAGGCTCTGGCAGACGTCCGCTCTGAGATCGGATCCGGCCAGGAGCAGATTCTCCTGGGGTTTTTCACCTGCTTTATGCATTCCAGGAACGCCCTGGGAGAGGATAACCCCTCTGATCTCCGAGATCCTCTCCACCATCGCCTGAGCGGCTTTCTGTGATATGTTCTGTCCCTGAACGATCAGCTCCTCCCGCCCCAGGCGGGGTGGGTAGGCGAGAGGATAGCCCACAACTACCAGCGGCGATCCGACGCTTCTTAGCGTATCCCGCTCGTCGCGCAGGCCGAATTCATGCAGAACATGAAGAGCATCGAGCATTACAGCATCAAGCGCCGCCCTCCTGCAGGATGGGCACCTCTCTATCCTCTCAGGAAGATCCCGCCAACCGCGGGTCTTGTCCAGACCAGGCTCAGGCGGGCAGTCAGAGCAGGCCAGATACCTCTTCTCTATGCCAGCCAAGACGGCATCTGCAGGCTCGATCATTGCTATTTCGGAAGCGAAGTACCTCATAATGAGCCGATCCTCCAGAAGGATTTTTAACATTTTCCCGAAACAAATATCTTGCCCCGGAGAAAAGTTTGTAAATAAGAAGAGCATTAGGGCGGCGAAGGTGGTTTTGACATGGCGCAAAGAGGCATCAGGGAATATGACGCAAAGAATCTGTTGGCTAGATACCTTCCCGAGTACCTCAATGATTTCTCATATAAAGGGAACCTGGTATTGGTTGGGCCTGATACAGATCTGGAGGAGCTGGAGGGAGCAAACCCCTGGCTGAAGACGACCAGGCTGGTGGTCAAACCGGATCAGCTCTTCGGCAAGAGAGGAAAGCTGGGCCTGGTTCTCCTGGATGTTGACTGGGATAGGGCAAAGGGGTATCTCAGAGAGAACATGGGCCTGGAGGTTACCATAGGAGGAATAACCGGAAGGCTATCCCACTTTCTCATCGAGCCCTTCACCCCTCACAAAGAGGAGTATTATGTGGCCATCAGCTCGGATTATGAAGGGGATAACATCTTATTCTCAATGGCCGGCGGCATCAGCGTGGAGGAGAACTGGGACAGGATGCTCTCCATCCACGTGGACACCCTGGCAGGGATAGACGATCTGGACATAGGCTCCCTGCTGCCAGCAGAGCTGGGAGAGAGAAAGGAGGCAATCGAGAGGTTCATCATCGCCCTATGGCGGTTTTATAGCGAGACAGGATTCGCTTACCTGGAGATCAACCCCTTCACCTTCGAAGGCCCCTCTATCGTCCCCCTGGATATAGTGGCAAAACTGGATGATGCAGAGGAGTACTGGCAGAGGAAGAGGTGGGCGGGCCTGGTCTTCCCAGACCCCTTCGGAAAGACTCCCTCCAAAGAGGAGCTATTCATCCGTCAGATCGACTCCAAGACCGGGGCCTCCTTAAAGCTCACCATCCTCAACCCGGAGGGAAGGATCTGGACGATGATCGCGGGAGGAGGGGCGAGTGTGATTTATGATGATACCATCTGTGACCTTGGATATGCCTGTGAGATGGCCAATTACGGCGAGTACAGTGGAGACCCCAATACCGAGGAGACCTACCACTACACCAGCACCATCCTGGACCTGATGACCAGGAGCAAGCACCCTCAAGGAAAGGTGCTCCTCATCGGTGGGGCCATTGCCAACTTCACCGATGTGGCCAAGACCTTCAAGGGAGTGGTCATGGCTCTGGAGGAGTACCAGCAGAAACTGCAAGAGTCCGGGGTCCGGATCTATGTCCGCCGGGGCGGTCCCAACTATGAGCAGGGCTTAAAGCTCATGCGCGATCTGGGCAAGAGGCTTGGAGTTCCCGTTAAGGTTCATGGACCGGAGACGCATATGACAAGAATCGTTCCCCTGGCACTGGAGGAGAATCAATGAGCTGGAAAGAATACATTCTCTTTGATAAAAATTCAAAGGCATTTGTCTATGGCTATCAGACCAATGCCATCCAGCGCATGCTGGACTTCGACTATATCTGCAAGCGCGAGTCGCCCAGCATCTCAGCCATCATAAATCCCAGCAGAGCAGGGATCCATAAGGCATTCTGGGGGACCAAGGAGATAATCCTGCCGATGTACAAGAGCATCTCCCAGGCAGCAGCGGCCTGCTCAGAGGCAGATGTGATGGTCAACTTTGCCAGCCACCGCTCTGCCTTCGAGACCACAATGGAGGCATTGGCGGAAAATACCATCCGCGTCGTCGCCGTCATCGCTGAGGGGGTGCCTGAGAGGCAGTCCAGAGTGATGGCCGCCACTGCCAGAAAGCTGAACAAGATCGTCATCGGCCCGGCGACAGTGGGAGGAATGGCCGCCGGCGCCTTCCGCATAGGGAACACCGCCGGCACCATCGAGAACATCATCGCCTCCAAGCTCTACCGGCCTGGATGCGTGGGCTTCGTCTCCAAATCCGGCGGCATGCTCAATGAGGCCTTCAATATCATCTCTAGAAACACCGATGGCATCTATGAGGGGGTGGCCATCGGAGGAGATCGCTACCCTGGATCGAGTATGCTCGATCATATCCTCCGTTATGAGAAAAATCCGGCCATCAAGATGATCGCCTGCCTGGGCGAGCTGGGCGGGGAGGATGAGTACATGATAATCCAGGCCCTTAAAGATAAGAGGATCACCAAGCCCCTGGTGGCCTGGGTCACTGGCACCTGCTCTCCCTTCCTTCCGGCCAGTGTCCAGTTCGGCCATGCCGGGGCCAAGGCCGACACAGAAAAGGAGACCGCTCAGGCCAAGAACGATGCCTTCCGCCAGGCTGGCGCCTATGTGCCCCGGTCCTTCGATGACTATGGAGATGTGGTTCGCCAGGTCTATGAGATGCTTCTCTCTCAGGGCATTGTGCAGAGGTTCGAGGAGCCGGAGGTGCCCTCCATCCCCGCTGACTACAGCAAAGCCCTCGCCTCGGGGGATATCCGCAAGCCCACCACATTCATCTGCACAATATCCGATGATAGCGGGGAGGAGCTTCTGTATGCCGGAAGGAGGCTGTCCGATGTCCTGGACAGGAGGATGGGGATCGGTGGAGTCATAGGCCTGCTGTGGTTCAAGAAGGAGCTGCCCGATTATGCCGCCAAATTCATCGAGCTGGTCATACAGATCGTAGCTGACCACGGCCCGGCGGTCTCGGGCGCGCATAATGCCATAGTGGCCTCCTGTGCAGGAAAGGATCTGATCTCATCCTTATGCAGTGGCCTTTTGACCATTGGCCCCCGGTTTGGGGGAGCAATCGACGATGCTGCGCGGGAGTTCAAGCGGGCACAGGAGACCGGCCTGGCCCCGGAGCAGTTTGTGAATGAGATGAAGAGGAAGGGGATTAACATCCCTGGCATCGGCCACAAGATAAAGAGCGTCAAGAACCCTGATAAGAGAGTTCAGCTGCTCATAAGCTATGCCCGAGCCCACTTCCCCTCGACTGAGCTGCTGGATTACGCCCTATTGGTCGAAGAGCTCACCACAGCTAAAAAGGGCAACCTGATACTGAATGTCGATGGATGCATCGGCATTCTGTTCATCGATCTGATGAGCTCCTGCGGCGCCTTCAGCAAGGAGGAGATCGATGAGGTGGTGCGCCTGGGATATCTGAACGGGCTGTTCGCCCTGGGCCGCAGCATCGGCCTGATAGGGCATATCCTGGATCAAAAGCGCCTCGGCTCCCGGCTCTACCGCCATCCGGCAGAGGATATAGCCTATATGATGCCCTCTGAGGAGGAGATCCAGTGCAAGCCCTCAGATCGGATCGAAGATCGGCAGAAGGGCGTCTGAGATGATGGAGGACTGACATTTGAGAGAGAGAGCGAGCAACACTGAGGCGGGCGGGACTTGGCGAGCATAAGCCAGAAGATCCTCTCCCGTGCCTCCGGCCATCCCGGGATAGCAGAGCCCGGGGAGATCGTGGAGGCGGATATAGATTATGCCATGTCCCATGACGGGACATCTGTCCTGGCCATCCGATCCTTCCGGGAGATGGGCTCGGAGAGGGTCTGGGATCCGGAGAGGGTGGTTGTGCCCTTCGATCACATCGTGCCTGCAAACAATGAAACTGCAGCCGATCTGCAAAGAGAGGTGAGGGAGTGGGCAAGAGAGCAGAGGATATCTCACCTCTTCGACTGCGGCACCGGGGTCTGCCATCAGGTCTTCCCAGAGCAGGGCTTCGCCCTTCCCGGCCTGCTCCTGGTGGGAGCTGACTCCCATTCCTGCACCTATGGCGCTTTTGGAGCCTTTGGTACAGGCGTTGGAGCGACTGACATGGCCGAGATCTACTCAAGCGGCCGGCTCTGGTTCCGGGTGCCACAGACCCTGGAGGCGCGGGTGGTGGGAGAGGCAGCTCCCTCTGTCTCTGCCAAGGACATCGCTCTCCTGGTGATAGGGGATCTGGGTGCGGATGGCGCCACCTACAAGGCAATCGAGTATACCGGTCCCGCCATAGAGGATCTGAGCATATCCGGGAGGATGACCCTCTGCAATCTGGGTGTGGAGATGGGGGCCAAGGCGGCCATCGTCCCGCCGGATGAGAGGACAGAGCAGTGGCTCCGCGGCCGGGCCCGCCGGCCTTACATCCCTGTCCACTCCGATCCGGGCTCATACCAGAAAACATACGATTACGATATAACTGAGCTTGAGCCTCAGGTAGCAGTCCCCTTCCGGGTGGATAACGTCCGGCCGGTCTCGGAATTGGCTGGTCTGGAGATAGATCAGGTCTTCATAGGAACCTGCACCAACGGCAGGCTGGAGGACCTGGAGGTGGCGGCCAGGATACTGAAGGGAAAGAGGGTCGCAGTCAGAACCCTGGTGATACCGGCATCAAGAGAGGTCCTGCTCGATGCGCTGCGAGGCGGTATCATCCAGACTCTGGTGGAGGCAGGAGCTATGATCGGACCTCCCGGATGCGGTCCCTGCCTGGGAGCTCATATGGGGGTTCTGGCCGAGGGAGAGATATGCGTCTCCACCTCCAACCGGAACTTCCCGGGAAGAATGGGCAAAGGGGGTCTGGTCTATCTGGCCAGCCCTGCTACTGCTGCTGCTTCTGCTCTCCAGGGCCGTCTGGCCATCCCCGAGGTCGGAAGATGAGGTTTGATCTTCACGTCCACTCCAACTGCTCAGATGGACGGGACGATGTCAGGACCATTCTGAGGGCTGCCGCCCGCCGGAATCTGGACGGGCTCTCCATTACCGATCATGATACATTGAGGGGATCTCAGCAGGCGATGAAGATCATCCGGGAGGACAAGCTGGATCTGATCCTCATCCCCGGAGCGGAGGTCACAACCTCGGAAGGCCATCTTCTGGTCCTGGGAGTCTCCGACCTGCCCCGCCGGGGGCTCAGCCCGGAGGAGACTGCTGATCTGGCCCATGATCAGGGAGGGATAGCAATAGTCCCCCATCCATATCATCCCTTCCGCCATGCTATCGGACGCATACCGGAGTGCGATGCAGTTGAGGTCTACAACTCCAAGCACCTCTTCGGCATAGCCAATGCTCGAGCCCTGATCGGGGCGAGGAGGCGCCGCCTCCCCGCAGTCGCAGGGAGCGACTCTCATTTTGCCGAGACCGTCGGCCTGGGTGTGACAGAGATCGATGCCGGAGATGCTGAAGAGGCGATAGAGGCCATCCAGGCGGGGAGGACGAGAGTCATGGGGAAGAGGACGCCTCCCAGGTTTTTCATCGGGAACACCTTCAAGTCGATTTACCTGATCCTGACCACAGGAGGAGGGCGAAGGCGTAAGGCTTAGTTCCGGGATTTCCGGGATGGACGGAAGGCTATGCTTTAAGTGGAAAGCCGTGCCCTTCATGACGCGGCTGTTCACTCTGATAATTGTCTCTTCAAGCTCAGGGGGTTCATAGTGGATATCGAGACACTCAAGCATCTGGCGCTCTTGGGAGCGCTGCACGGACAGATCAGGGTATCAAGTTCTGCTCTGGCCTCGCTTCTGCTCTCCAGCCCGCAGACCGCCAGCAGGAGGTTATATTCTCTGGAGGAGAAGGGCTGCATTGAGCGCAAAGTGACGGGCTCAGGCCAGAGGATCAGGATCACTGAGATCGGAAGGCTGCTGTTGCTCTCCGAGTATCAGGATTACAGGAACATCTTCGAGAGGAAAAGGAGCACAGTCATGCAGGGAAGGGTGGTGGGTGGCCTGGGCGAGGGGCAGTATTACATCTCTCGCGAGGGCTACCGCAATCAGTTCTTCAAGAAGCTCGGATTTGTGCCCTTTCCGGGCACACTGAATATCAAGCTGGACGAGCCCTTCAATCCCGGTCCCCATCAGGTTCTCATTGAGGGATTCCGGGAGAAGGAGAGGACCTATGGTGGGTGCAGGTGCTACAGGATAAAGATCAATGGCCAGGAGGGGGCCATCATCCGCCCAGACAGGAGCTCTTATCCTCTGGATCTGGTGGAGGTCATATCCCCTCTGCGGCTGAGAGATGCTCTCAAGCTGAAGGATGGCGATGAGGTGAGACTGACCCTGCTGTGACAGTCCACCTGCAGTGACATTCCATCCCCTTTAAATTCTCCATTAATTCTCCTTTTTTTCGAAGGTTAATTATATCCCCTGAGAGCTGGCAGATGATCCTGATGCCAATGGAAAAGCACTCCCCTGGGGCCTGGTTCCTGTTAATCTGCCTTCTCTTGACCTGCACCCTCCTCGTATCCGAATCCCTCACTGCTCCAGCTGCCGCCAGTGGCGCGGGCTCTGACCCTTCCCTTGGCTCCTATTTGCAAGAGGCTATGATCCTCTACCAGAATGGCTCTTATTCCCTGGCCTCAGAGAGGATAAACCAGTCGCTGCAGATGGAGGGGGAAGAGGCTGAGGCATGGCTCCTCAAAGGAAAGATCCTCTTCCAGCTGGGCTATCTTCAGGAGGCTGTCCGCTCTCTTGACCAGGCTCTGAGGCTGAACCAGTCCCTCAAGGAGGCCTGGAGCCTGAAAGGAGAGGTACTGATCGAGGCGGGAAGATACAGAATGGCTCAGATATGCCTTGACTACGCCCTCCGCCTCGATCCCGGGAGCATAATCCTCTGGAACCGCAAGGCTCAGACCCAGGAGATGCTCGGAGATTATGATCGCGCCCTGGTAAGCTATGAGAGGGCGCTGGCCCAGGAGGGCGAGAAGAGCGAGACCCTCTCCCGTCAGGGCAGTCTGCTCCTCTCCCTGGGTCGTTATTCTGAGGCCCTGGAGAGCTTCAACCGGCTGCTGGAGGTGGACAGCGACAACGCCCTCGCTCTGAGGGGCAGGGCGGAATGCCACCTTCAGTTGGGCGAGAATGATCTGGCGGAAGAGAGCTATCTGATGGCATTGGAGGAGGAGCCGGAGGAGAAGGAATCCTGGCGGGGACTGGCCCTGGCCCGCCGCGCCAGGGGGGATCTGAACGCCTCCTTCCAGGCCTTCAATCAGGCCCTCAGGATAGATCCCCAGGATATGGATACCGCTCTGGGCAGGGCTGATCTCCTCTTGGCGATGGGGGACTGTACATCGGCTCTGGAGAGCTATTCCCTTGCCCTCCGGATAGATGGGGACAACCTCTCTGCCCTTCACGGCAAAGGGCGATCTCTGGACGGCCTGAAGAGGAGAGATGAGGCTCTGGACTGCTACCGCCAGATCCTGGAACAGGAGCCGGACAACGTCATGGCCCTGCAGGAGATCGCTGATGGACTATTAGAAAAGGGCGACCCATCCCAGGCAGCAGAGGTCTACGGCCGCATCCTGGCGAAGGATCAGGGAAATACAATGGCCCTGCTGGGGATGGCAAGGGCCCAGTCGGATCTCATGGAATCGGGCCAGGCCCTGCGCTATTACGGGGAGCTTCTCAAGCAGGATGCCAACTGCACCCTTGCCTGGACGGGAAGGGGAGAGATACTGCTGCGGCAAAATGATATCGATCCGGCTATAGAGAGCTTCAAGAGGGCATTGGATATCGAGCCGCAAAACCAGGACGCCCTCCTGGGGCTGGCAGATGCCCTCTATCAGAGAGGAAGGCTGGATGAAGCCTGGGGCTATTATCAGGCCGCCCAGGCGGCAGGCCCCAGCCCGCGGGGCTACAGGGGGCTGGGAGGCATCCTCTGTTCCCGGGGGGAGTATGCCCGGTCCATCTCTCTCTTTGAGAGCGCCCTCGGCCTGGAGGCAGATGGGACAGAAAGCCTGATGGGGATGGGCCTGGCTCAGGCCGGCGCTGGCAATATCTCCTTTGCCCTGCAGTGCTTCTCAGATATCCTCACCATCGATCCGGAGAACTGGGCTGCCTGGTCCAACCAGGGAAGCCTGCAGGCGGCCCTGGGAAGATATGATGAGGCAGCAGCAAGCCTGCAAAAAGCAGCAAATCTGTCCCCGGCCTCTGCGGACATCTGGTACAACCTGGGCCAGGTGTACAGGCTCCTGGGCAGGCACAGCCAGTCCAGGCAGGCCCTCGAGAATGCGACCAGGCTCTCTCCTGATGACCCTGTTCTGTGGCTGGAGCTGGGCTATGCTCAGGAGAGCTGCGGAGAGGCAGACCGGGCTGCAGAGAGCTTCCAGAGGGCTGCCGTCCTTGATCCGGAGAACGAACTCATTCAGTACTCTCTTGCAATATCTCTGGCCGGCCAGAGCCAGCTTCATGAGGCCCTCTTGGCCTTCGAGAGGGTGATGAAGATCAATCCCAAGAACGATCTGGCCAGGCAGAGCATCAATATGACCCGCAGCCTGATTGATGGATTATGACTCAATACGGATCGAGAGGGGTTGAATGATCATGCGGTTAGGATTAGGATAGATTAAACCAGTGGCTCCGGCTGCTTTCCCTCCGGCATCAGCGGCAGGCCTGCCCGGTGAAGGAGCAGCGGGCCATCAAAATGCATCGCCCGGTTCAATATCAGCCTCTTTCCCATCGGAGTGAGGGCGAAGACGGGGATGGCAATGCCAATCTGCATCAGCGCCCTTCCTCCCACCACCTCCCGCACCGCCCGGGAGGCGCAGGACCAGACCAGGTCGCAGCATTCCGCCAGAACCTGAGCCTCGCTTATGCTTATGCCCGTGGTGTGAACGGCTAGAATCGTGGCCCCGGCTCCCATAGCTCTCTTTCTCTTCCTCAGCTCAAAAGCCTCATCTGCCCTGTGGCCGGCCACGGTTACAGCAATCCTTCTGTATCCTGCTTCTGCTGCTCTCTCAAAGCCCTGGATCTGGTCGACCCTCCCCTGCCTGTCGATCAGGATGCAGCCTCTATCCTCCAGGCCCATCTGGATCTCCTCTATCGGCTCTGTCCTCACCAGCCCTGTCATATGAGCCCCGATGGCCTGCAGAACCTCTGGCTTTGCCGCCACCACCGTTCCCGCTCCCTCGCAGACCAGCACTGCGGCATCGACGAGCCCCTCGGTGAGGGCATCGAAGAGGATCTCCGAGGCTCCGAAGCTCACCGGTTTGTTCTCGAGCTCCAGCACTCTCCTCGGGCCATACATGCCCAGCTCTGCCATATGCTCTTCCAAGACCTTCTTGACAGTCTCTTTGCTCTCTTTATCGATGCCGTACAGATCCCGGCGCAGGGGGCAGGAGCGTATGGCAGGCTCAGTCAGAACCTCCACCTCCCCATCCCGGACCCTGACCCGGGCCCCAGCCATCTCCAAAAGATGCTCGGACACGATCAGATCCAGATCTTGCAGTTGCAAAGAAGTCCAGAGGCGATCATAATCAGCAGTCAGGCCGGCCGCTCTAGGCTCGCGGCTCCAGCCTCCTTCTCACCGACTCGGCATGGGCCATCAGCCCCTCCGCCTCGGCCAGAGTGGTTATGGTATCCTCAAGCCCCAGCAGCCCCTCATCGGTGATCATCTGCAGGGTGATCTTCTTGACGAAGTGGTCCACATTCAGGCCGGAGAAGATCCGGGCGTATCCTGAGGTGGGAAGCACGTGATTCGTTCCGCTGGCATAGTCTCCTGCTGCCACCGGGGTGTACTTTCCGAGGAACACACTCCCTGCATTGCGAATGGACCTCAGGACGTTCATCGGCTCCCGGGTGATTATCTCCAGATGCTCCGGAGCAAAGGCATTGACGAAGTCCAGCGCCTCATCCATATCGTCCGCCAGCAGAACGGCGCTGCTCTCCAGGCTCAGCCTGGCGATCTCAGAGCGGGCAGTTCCCTCCACCTGAATTTCCAGCTCCTCGGCCACAGCGCTGGCCAGGAGATCATCCAGGGAGACGAGGACGGAGATCGACTTGGGATCATGCTCCCCCTGGGCGATCATATCAGCAGCTATAACCCCAGGATCGGCCGTCCTGTCGGCCAGGATCAGAACTTCGCTCGGTCCGGCGGGAAAATCGATCTCCGCCGAGCCTCTGATAAGCATCTTGGCGGCAGTGACATAGACATTGCCCGGCCCCACGATCTTGTCCACCCTTTCAATGCTATCTGTCCCCAGGGCCATGGCCGCTATAGCCTGCGCTCCGCCGATCTTGTAGATCTCGTCCGCTCCCGCCATATCTGCAGCAGCCAGAGTCAGGGGATTGATCGATCCATCCTTTTGGGGCGGGGTGCAGACCACAATCCTGGGCACATCCGCCACCTTGGCGGGAATGACTGTCATCAGAGCCGAGCTGGGATAGGCCGCCCTGCCCCCGGGAACATACGCCCCCACAGAGTCCAGGGGGACGACCTTCTGGCCCACCAGCACCCCGGGAGAGGCCTCGCTCATCCAGAGCTCATGCTCTTTCTGCTCATTGTGGAAATAGAAGATATGATCTGCCGCCGAGGAGAGGGCCTCAAGGAGCCTGTCCTCCACCAGGTCATATGATTCGTCGATCTCCTCCTGGGTGACGCGCAGATCATCCAGATGTGCCCCATCGAACTTCTCTGTATACCTGAATAAAGCCTCATCTCCCTTCGAGCCAACCTCCATTACGATCTCGTTTACTGCAGGAAGGATATCCTGAATGCCCACATCCCTGGAGAGAAGAGAATGCAGATCCTCATCCTTCAGCTCGACCAGCCTTTTGGTTATCACCGTAAAAACCTCCTCGCCCATCCATCATTATCCAAGTGTCATCTGCTTGACTGTATTTTGCTTTGATTGTATTGCTCTTCATTGTAATATGCTTCACAATCCGGTTGATAATAAGCTTATTATTGGGAAGATCTCCGATCAGATGTAGTTGTTCCTCCCCCGCTGCCCCTGGTAGAGGGAGGCCACTCTCTCCAGGCTGTCTGCCTCCTCCAGGGATTTATCGTCTCTCACCCTCACCAATCTGGGGAACCTGAGAGCATATCCTGATGAGTAGCTCTGGCTCTTCTGTATCTCCTCATAGGCCACCTCGAAGATCACCGCCGGCTTCAGCTCGACCTCCATCCCCTTCTGCATCAAGATCAGATCCTGGAACAGATCCGTCAGCTCCGCCAAAGTCCCGTCCGTGAGGCCGGTAGCCACCCAGCCTATATCCAAAAGCTTATTCGTGGCCTCATCCAGGCAGGCCAGCCGGTATGAGCCCAGGAAGCTGGCTCTCCTGCCCTCGCCCCATCTTGCCCCGATCACCGCCAGATCCAGGGTCTCCATAACCGGCTTGATCTTGAGCCAGTTCTTGCCCCTCTTCCCCGGGGCATATGGAGATAGCGGATTTTTGAGGATCAGCCCCTCATGGCCCTTATCAAGCGCCTGGCGGTAGATCTCCTCTGCCCGCTGGATGCTGTTGGAGATGACCTGATCTGCCAGTATCGAGCTATCGGCTATGCCCTCCAGCAGCTCCCGCCGTCGGGTCAGGGGCAGATCCAGGGTGCTGTTGCCATCAAGATATATCAGATCGAAGAGAAATAGATGCAACGGCGTCTCCTTAGCCTGCTTTTCCACTTTGTACTTTCTGCGAAAGCGCTTTAAGATCTCCTGGAAGGCCAGCGGTCTGGAGTCCTTGCCCATGGCCACCACCTCCCCGTCCAGGATGGCCTCATCTGCCCTGATCCCCTGAGCCAGACGGACGATCTCGGGAAGGGATCCGGTCACATCCTCCAGCCGGCGGGAGAAGATGCGAACTCTCTTTTTGTCCTTGTGGATCTGCACCCTGGCCCCATCGTACTTCCACTCGATCGCTGCAGAGCCCAGCTCCTGCATGGAGGAGGAGATCCCCTCTCCTACCTGGGCCAGCATCATCTTGATGGGGCGGCCTATTTGCACGCTCAGATCGGCGAGGGTACCCCGGCGAGCATTGACGGCCACCAGGCCGATATCATTGGTCAGATTGTAGGCCCTCTCCACCTCTGATGGATCGCGGGAGAAAGCGCGGGCAATGGCGTCTCTCACCCCTCCCTCGCCAACCCCAATTCTCATGTCCTCTATCGCCAGGCGGGCGATGTATTGCCCTTCCAGAGGAGTGGCCTGGCTGAACAGATACTGCAGGTTCTTGACCTTGGTGTCCTGGCTTCCCTTTCCCGAGGCCCGTGCCACTGTCAGGAGCCTTTGATGGACCTCTTTGATGGAGAGAGGATCATGTCTTATGAAGGCGGCAAATCCGATGGGCTTTTTATTCTCCACCGCCATAGATGCCACCAATCCCGGATCTCCAGTGGAGCGGAGCCATTCCATGATCCTCTCTGTCGAGCATCCACAGGCACGGGCCATAGCCTCATAGAGGATGCTCGGCCCCACGCCCATCACCAGATCAAGGCTAGGCGAGAAGATCTCTCCCATGATGAACCCGGAGGCAACCTCCAGTTCATCATCATCCAGATCCTTCAGGAATGATGCCACCAGCTCTATCTTCTCCAGGGAGCCGGAGACTCCCTCCACCCTCTGGCAGAGCTGGGCGAAGCTCAAGAAACTGCTCATTCTTACCCGGTCATTGGCATGGTTTTTTTATTTTCTGGAATGCCTAGAATATGGCATCTATCCGCTTGGTCCTGTAAATGCTGGTGATATCGGTTAGAATGGCAGAGGCCGTCTCTATGGAGCCTGCACCAAGGCCGGAGACAGTGATCGTCCCGGAGAGATCGGTGTATATAGCAGCGGAGTTTAAAGTCCCGGCCACAGCCAGGGGGCTGTCCAGGGGCACCAGTGTGGGCCGGACGGTCAGAGCGGGCACATCCCCGATCAGCTTTATGGCATATCCCCTCTTCTTGGCCAGAGCAAGGGCTTCGGGGGTCACTCCCGTTATGCCGGTCACATCAACATCGGAGTACTTGATATTCATATCGAACAGAGAGTTGGCCAGTATGACCACCTTTCCTGCTGTATCCACCCCCTCCACATCGTAGCTGGGGTCGGCCTCGGCGATTCCCATATCCTGAGCCTCGCTCAGGGCGTGGGCATAGGGTATGCCCTCCTCGGCCATGCGGGTGAGAATATAGTTGCAGGTGCCATTGAATATGCCCCGGACGCCCAGGATGGCATTGCCCACCAGTGTGCGCTCAACCAGGCTGATCAGAGGCATTGTGCCGCCGACGGTGGCCTCGAACTTGAGCATTACGCCGTTCTCCTCAGCCAGCTTCTTCAGGCGGCCATAGGATACCACCAGTGGCCCTTTGTTGGATGTCACCACATGTTTGCCCGAGGCGAGGGCGGCCTCCATATGGCCCAGGCCCGGCTGGCCGTGGACGATGTTGGTGGGGGTGACCTCGATCATCAGGTCGGAGTCTATGGCATCTATGGCCTCCTTCCCCTTCATGCTCGATGTGGCCACATTGGCCAGGGTCCTCTCGCCCAGTATCTTTTTGGCATCCACTCCATCCTCGGACGTCACTGTGCCGGTGTGATCGGTGACGCTGACCAGCCTCAGGTTCAGGCCCATCTCGCGGAGAAGCTCCCTCTTTCTGCTGAGGACATCAACCACCCCGTGCCCCACTATGCCAAAGCCCACCAGGGAGACTTTAACATCTCTCATACTGCCTCCATCTCAATGGGCTCGATCACGAGCAGCTTCTTCTCCTCGCCCACATTGCGCAGAATGGTCAAAGCCTTGTGGATCTCAGCCTTGCCCGTAGCGCGAATCTTGAGATAGGCGGAGGAGTGTTCACTCACTCCCGGCATGGTCAGGGAGAGGTCCATCACCTCGGCAAAGCCGGTGGAGTCGATCCGGTTTATGGTATCTCCCAGGTCGCTGTCCAGAACATGGCCTACCAGCACCACAGATACTGACTCAATGAATCGGTCCTCGCCTGCACGCACCACAGAGATCCCGCTCTCCTTGAGCCTGGCCTTCACCGCCTCGATTCTTGAGCGATCCATCTCCACAATGAATCGAACCGGGATCATGCCCCGGGGGGTTTTTCGATCCCTGTGGTGGACCACACTGATGATGTTGGCCTTGTTATCGCTCAAGGGTTGCATCGCCAAGAGCAGTTGGCCGGGAACATCCTGAAGCTCTAAATCCATGGAAAGTCGCATAGCATTCCTCATAATTTGCTGAAATTCTCCTGATGGTTAAATTAAATAAACCTTGTGCAGATGGAATCGGGGGCCGGTTATTTAAGATTGATAGGAGCAGGGATCTTTGAGCGACGGACCTGGTGCAGAGGGTGATTTATGGGAGCCTGGGATGAGCGCCTATCCGATAGTAATTAATATCACCTCTTCCAAGCAGTAGCCAAAGAAAGTAGGAGGATCTTCATGGCAGGTGGAAATGGTCTGGCAATTGGATTGATGCTTATAGGTTTTGTAGTGCTGTTTATCGTGCCCATCGTATTCTTGGCCAGTCTGTTCTGATGGCGGAGAGAGCCTACAGGCTATTCTTTTTGTTTTATAGAAATTAGATCATATAGATAGCCCAAGATCTATTGAATTCACATCTGCATCTAGAGGAGTCGAATTAGCCCTGCCGCAACCCATTTGGGCTCCTGGGCATGCCGATTGGATCTCTGCTGGATCCGGCGATTGTTGTAATGAGGGTGGGATACAGGGCAGCGGCGAAATTACAGCGTTTTCGGGACACTACCCCCAGGCCCTTGAGATTGAGGAAATATTGTCCGAGTCTGAGAACAAGGTCTTTCTAAAGGCGATGCCTGGAGAAATGATCATCAGTCGCTCAATGTCAGGCTTGTATTCACGGAGAAACGCCACTGAGACTTGTGGAGGGCTAAATCTCGATCTTGATCCCAAATAGCTTCTCGAACCTCTCGTACTTCGCCCTGGCGCGGTAGATGTTCTGCCTGGTGTAGGGCCGGCCCTGCTGGCAGGCGATCATATCCCTGATCTCTGCCGGGGTGAAGACGGAATTAAGCATCTCCCCGTCCAGATCGGAAACCCTGATCTCTTCCTTAACAAATTCTAAAGGGAGGTCCTCTTTCCAGTTCCACTCCCTGTCGTAACGAAGCAGTGCCAGATGCCCTCTCTTGCAGCGGGCTGAGATCAGCCATTCCTGGTCTGTGCAGTAGTATGCCAGGCTCTCCAGCTCTGAATCGCAAATGCCACAGAAGCCGATTACATTCCTCGACTGAGAAAAAGGATCCAGCTGCTCTCTCCCATATAAAAGGGACAGGCTCCTTTCAGCCACTCGATTCATCTCGATTGAAGGACATCTCCCATGCTGTAGATTCCTGGATCCCTTCCCGCCACCCAGATGGCTGCCCGCACTGCACCACTGGCGAAGGCTGTCCTGCTATGAGCCTGATGCTTTATCTCCAGCCTCTCCCCCGGACCTGCCATGAGGACAGTGTGATCTCCTACAATATCCCCGGCTCGCACAGCATGCACTCCGATCTCCTTGCCCCGGAGCATAATCCCTTTCCGGCCATAAACCACGCCGGAAGCGTCAAGCGAATCCGGCTCTCCCCGCGCCCTTCTTATGGCCTGCACAGTGGCCAGGGCAGTGCCGCTTGGTGCATCCTTCTTCTGGTTGTGATGGGCTTCAATGATCTCTATATCGAAGTCATAGCCCTTGAGAGAGGCGGCAGCATCTGCCACCAGCTTCCAGAAGAGGTTCACTCCCACAGCGAAGTTGGGGCTTATAACTGCTGCCACATTGCCCTCGATTGCTGCTCTCATCTGGGAGTGCTGCTCAGGAGAGATGCCCGTGGTTCCTATCACCAGATCCACACCAAGAGAGGCCGCAGTGCAGGCGTTCTCCACTGCTGCTTTGGCGATGGTGAAGTCGATTAGCACATCCGGCTTGCTCTCTATTATCACCTCCTCCAGCCGGGAGGCATCCTTGACCAGAAGGCCCCCCGGAAGAGGCTCCCCTGCCCCGATAACATCCAGGCCCGCCACCAGCTCCATTCCCTCGATCCTGGCCGCCTCCTGGATGACCAGAGTGCCCATGCGACCCAGAGCCCCAGTCACTGCAATCCGAGTCATGCCCTCTCGCCCAGAGACTCCAGGACCCCCTTGAGAATGCTCTCTTTATCCGGGGACATCTCCGCCAGGGGAAGGCGCAACGGCCCGCCCGCCAATCCCAGATATTTTTGGGCGCTCTTCACCGGGATGGGGTTGGTCTCAAGGAACATCGCCCGGACCAGAGGGGCAAGCTCATAGTGCAATGATCTCGCCTTTTCCAGATCGCCCTTGAGCATGGCATTCACCATGGCCACTGTCTTTCTGGGGGCGACATTGGCCACAACAGAGATCACGCCCTGTGCCCCCAGGGCTATGGATGGAAGCGTAAGGTCATCATCGCCGCAGAGGACGGAAAAGTCACTTTCCCGGGTCTGCTCAATTATTTGAGATAGCTGAGAGAGGCTTCCGCTGGCCTCCTTTACTGCTACGATATTCTTTATCCGGGAGAGCTTTGCCACCAGCTCCGGCTTGAGGTCGATTCCCGTCCTCTTGGGAACATTGTAGAGCACCATTGGGATATTGCACTTCTCGGCCACGGTCTTGAAGTGCTCGAACATGCCGCGATCATTGGGCCGGTTGTAGTAAGGAGTTATCAGCAAGGCGGCATCAGCGCCCGCCTCTGCAGCATGGCAGGTCAGCTCCACTGCTTCACGGGTGTTGTTGGAGCCAGTGCCTGCTATCACCGGCACGCTCGAGTTCTCCACTGTGATCTCTATCACTCGCTTGTGCTCTGCGATGGTAAGAGTGGCCGCCTCGCCAGTGGTCCCGCAGGGCACTATCCCCGCTATACCTGTCTGGCAAAGGTGCAACACATTTCTCTTCAGCCCCTCCTCGTCCAGGCTCATGTCCTCTAAGAATGGCGTGATGATCGCAGGAAACACGCCGCTATACATCAACCTCGACCTCTCTTCTCGTATTTCTCTGTCTCATCACATTGGATATGTAGCCTGCTACGCGGTTGCGGATGGCTTTATTTTTGATATCGGTATACTCGGATACCATCAACTTATTCTGCTCAAAATCGGCGCTAAATGAGCTCTCATGCTCTCTTAATAGATCCGTCGCGAAATTCTTGATATAACTAGGCTTAACGCTTCCCATAATCAACACTCCAGCTAGAGCAATTCCTTTGTGCATCCCTGCCCCACAATTTATATCTTACTATCATCTGACAGACTGCTATAACCCTGGCGCAGGATCGTGGCTGCCGGACATTCTGGCCGCCAATTCGATCAGAGAGGATGCTGAGCTCCCTAACAGATAAAGCCTGGGCCCCTTTCCATGAATTCCCTCATCCCATATCGCAATGGGCAGCAGTGTTGAGCCGGCCTGCAAATGGCCTGGCGCCTCTCTGCTCAGCCCTCTCCCCTTCGATCCCTCCTCCCCCCTAAATCGGCCCCGGCCATCTTCTCCCATCTTGTCCGGGGAAGTGCTGTCCGCAGTGCCGTCCATAGTGTTGCCCACAGTGCTGTCCATTATCAAGAAGCCAGACTCCCTGCAGAGTGAGAGAGCAGAAGGCGCCAATTCTAGGGCTGCCCTGGCCTGAGGATCTATCCTCATTGCCGCCAGGATCACAGCCGCTTTATCGCTCTTCTCTCCAAAGCGAAGGCCTCCCCGGCGGCATATTTTATCCCCGATCCTTGCCACTCCTCCCTTCAGCTCTGCCACATCCTCAAGGCAGCTGGCACCGGGAATGGCCATGGCCGGTCCAGTTCCTTCCTCTGCCATGAGATCGAGGAGATCGGGATTCTCTTCCAGCCGGTCCATTGCCCTTTCCAGGTCGCAGAGCACCCGGTATCGGCTTGCCTCAGCCCTTTGAGCAGCAGATTGATTCACCGGGCCCACCCCCCTTCCCAGCCTGAGGCTCCCGCGAAGGGCGCTCTTTGCAAACTCCTTTGCCCTGCGGGCGGCCTCCTCCAGTGAGCAGCCCCCGGCAAGAAAAGAGGTTAATGCGGCAGAGAAGGTGCATCCTATGCCATGGTTCTCTCCTGGTATTCTCTCTGAGGGCAACAGGATGCACCTGTCCTTCATCATGAGCAGGTCGGTGCAATCCAGGTGCCCTCCCTTGATGATCACCGCCTGCGCCCCCAGGCTCATGATGTTCCGGGCGGCATGAGCTGCGCTCTCCATATCGCAGACTGCTATGCCGGTGAGCGCTTCAGCCTCGAATATGTTGGGGGTTACCACCCCTGCTATTGGTATCAGATGATCTATCAGGGCGGATACAGCCTCCGGCCGGAGGAGCCTTCCTCCAGCCTCAGCCTCGATCACAGGGTCCAGGACCAGAGGAATTTCATTTGCTGAGAGGTGATCGGCCACTACATCCACAATCTGTGCTGAGTGGAGCATGCCGGTCTTGGCCCAGGCTATGGAGAAGTCCTCTGTTATCGACGTAAGCTGCGCTCTCACCTGTTCCGGGGGAAGGGGATAGATATGCTGCACTCCCATGGTGTTCTGGGCGGTGATGGCGGTGATGGCAGAGGTCCCGTGCAGCCCCAGGACGGAGAAGGTCTTGATGTCTGCCTGGATTCCTGCCCCTCCTCCGGAATCCGATCCGCCTATTGTCAGCACTACTTTCGGCATGTATCCAGTGATGAGGTCAGTGCGAGCCTCAAGCTTCAAGCCTTTAATCTCAAGCCCGAAGCCTCTTTTGAGGCCTCAGGATATCTTCTTCTCTGCCTCTGCCACCATCTCCTCTGGAAGGTCGTACTTATGGGCGATCTTCAGAGCCTTGCGGTAGAGGCCGGCCTGCATATGCTGCTCGAAGGACCTCTTTGCCGCCTCCATTTTCATCGGCCTGGGGAGGTCGAAGTCATCGGCGATCTCGGCAGCATTCTTGACCATCCCCATGCTCATGCTCTTATTGAAGGCCTGGGTGGCCGCCTGCCTGACCATATCCTCCGGCAGCCCGAACTCCTTGGCGTACTCCGCTGCAGCCCGGTAGAACTCGCTGTCAATCTTTCTATGGAATGATCTCTGAGCTGCTTCCAGGCGCAGCTCGCCGGGAAGATCATACTGCCTGGCCAGTTCGGCTGCAATGGAATAATCCCCCTTCTTCATGTTGGCATCATATGCCGCACTGACTGCATCCATCAGCATGGAATTGGGGAGGCCGAAGTCCGACTTGATCTTTGCTGCCTCTTTATAGGCACCAGCATTCATCCTCTCTTTAAACTGTCTTGCCCCTTCTGTCAGCCTGTCCTCTGCCATAGAATCCTCCAGTGCCCCCAAGGCACTGCTCATTCAGCCGTTAATACTCTCTATCCCGGAGATTGGTGACGAATGCATATTGAGTAGTTGTAGGAAGCTTCCGGCGAAGCTCCCGCACATCAGGGAGGTAGATCACAAGCTGCCTGGATCCAAACGCCCTCTCCTTGCCCAGGATCTTGCTCGTCAGCTCCACCTCTGCCTCACCTTGAATGCGCGCTCCGCCACTGCCGAAATCTGGCGACATCTCAATGAGCATGGGCAGCCTGAGGCGGCTCCATAGGAATCTGGGAAGCGACTCGGAGATCAGCTTGAGCTCAGACCGATCCATCACGAAAAAGGTGTTATCCTTTCCCCTGATTCCCGGCTTCTCCATTGCCAGCAGTTCAGTGAGGTTGAGCCTTCTGTTTGGCAGGTGCTGGTTCATCGTCTGGATGGTCTTGACCAGTATATTCTTGTTTAATCCTCTTCCTTCTCCGGAAAATGCCATTGGAATCAATCTACCTTCTATTGACTTAAAGGTAACCGTTATCGATGTCCGAGAATGTATGCTGCACTGTGCTCTTCTTCAGGTTCAGGCACCTTCTGGCAGCTCCTGCCGCCACATCTCTCAATTCCGCCGGGGCGTAGATGCCAAAGCGCCATGTAGCCCGCTGGGCTCTCTCCAGGATGCTGACCAGGGGCGAGACCTCTCGCAGGGGCCTGATCTCCTCCCCCACCAGGGCGGGAAAGCTGCCCTCGGGGCTGTCCGGAAGGGGCGGCCTGTCCACCAGGATCCAGTCGGCATCCACCCCCGCCTCCGAAGCTATCTCCTGGGCGATGATCTTCTCGCTGACCCTCAATAGTGATGGCTCCAGGCTCTCCAGATCGACATAGACCGCCCTCTTGAAAAGCTGGCGGGACTTTATGCGGGCGGCCATCTCCGCCGGATAGCCGCCTGCTTCTTCCAGAGCAGTGAAGAGCTGGATGTCGTCCATCCCCTTTATCCGGGCGGGGCTTGCGCCCTCATCGATCATCCTCCTGATCCCGGAGGAGATCATACACTCCGAGATCCGGCAGACATGGTGGAAATAGACGGCAGGGTGCATGAGCAGCCGGGAGATGAGCAGCGATGTTGCCGCCTGCACTCCTCCTGCCTCCACTGCTAACTGGCCCTGATGGAAGGTCATCTTCTGCAGGAGGCGCAGATGGTCTATCACCCCGTAGGCCACGCCGGTGTAATGAGCATCCCGGATGAGGTAATCCATTCGATCCACATCGATCTCCCCGCTCACGATCTGCCCGTTGCCCTGGCCGTTGATGAAGGATTGGATATCAGAGGCCTTCAGGCCGTGCTCGTCCAGCACCTCCCGCAGCTCTCCCCTCTTCAGGATATCGATGACGCTCTCGTGCTCCGTCCTCAGAAAGGGTGTGAGAGCCGACTCCGTGGCATGGGAGAGAGGGCCATGGCCCACATCGTGCAGGAGGGCGGCGGCGCAGACCTCCTGCCTCTCCTCCTCCTCCAGCCCCAGGTGATCGGTGAGGAGAGAGGCCATGTAGTAGGCTCCCAGGCTGTGCTCGAAGCGGGTGTGGTTGGCCCCGGGATAGACCAGGTTTGCCAGCCCAAGCTGCTTGATCCAGCGGAGCCTCTGCATCTGAGGGGTGTTGGCCAGCCTCAGGGCCAGGCCTTCCAGCCGGACATAGCCGTGCACTGGGTCTCGGACCTCGGTCATTTGGTGGTCTTTTCAATTCAGAGGCATAAAAATCTTGGCTCTTCTACTGCTTTTCTACTGCTTTGGCTCCTGAGATAGATCTAGGCTGCCGGCAGTGCTGGAGGAGGCCTCCAGGGCGGCGAGCACCGTCCTGGCGAACTCCTGGGAGGCATCAGGTCCGCTGGCAGTTATGATCATCCCGTCCTGGACCACCATTTCATCTGCTACTATTGCTCCTTTGGATTTGATATGGTCGGTATCAGATGCAGTAGCCCTCTTGCCCTGGAGAAGGCCGGCATCCGCCAGGATCCAGGGGCCCAGACAGATGGCGGCCACGACCTTCCTCTCTTTGAGGGCTGATCGAGCGAGATTCTGGTAAGCAGGATCTTTATGCAGCTCATCCGAGTAGATCCCCTCGCCGCCCACGAAGACCACGGCGATGTATTCAGAGAGATTCACCTCATCCAGCTCCAGATCCACCTCCGTCTTCTCTCCGTCCATCCCCGTGGCCGTCTTCACCCCTTTGGAGGCCAGCTGGACCTGGTAGCCAGCGTTCTGGAAGTAGTTGCGGGGCACATTCAGCTCCTCTTCCTGATACTGGTCAGGCGGGAGCACCATCAGTATCTTTCCTCTCGGTGAGAGTTCATCCCGGACAGGTGCAGTATCATTGCCCGATCTCTTATCCGAGCGGTATGGAATGGGGGCGATCGGGGCGGTCCGGTCCAATGAATCCTCTTTGCCGCCGGAGATGCTAACGTCCTCTCTCTCTAGAGAGTTCATGTTCTCTGAGCAGTCGACAGGAATGAAGCTGCCCGCATATGCGGAATAGCAGATCGGGCAGAGGTCATAAGGGTCGATGCTATCTGCCTCGGCGGATGTCAAGCCGATGGTAAATCCGCAGACGGGACACTGCCAGCAGGTGTAGTCGGCATTGTGATCTGTGTAGTAGCCAGTATCGTAGCCTGTATTGTGGCCAGTATCATAACCTGTATTGTAACCAGTGTTGTAGCCGGTATCGTAACCTGTATTATAGCCAGTGTTGTAGCCAGCCGGAGGCGCATACTGGGCGGATGCCGGATATATCACTGCCAGCATCATTAATATTAATATCAGGGAGAATGGGCTCTTCATGCTCAGTAAAGCGATGGATGAGAATAAATAGATCAACGAAACTGAATTACCTATGATATGATAGGATGATCTTCTTCTGCCTGAGATACCATTATATTCCCTGAGGGATTGAGAGGAGCTCCATGCCAGGCAGAATCTCCCACAGCTATGCATTTCGCGGCTCAGAAAAACCGCTTATTGGAAAGACCATCGGCGACATGTTCAGTGAGATTGCTGAGAAGTATCCGGATAATGATGCAATTGTCTCCATCCACCAGGGAAAAAGATATACCTACCGCGAGCTACAAAAGGAGTTGGACCGGGCAGCAAAGGGATTCATCGCCCTGGGGATGAAGAAGGGCGACCGCCTGGCCATCTGGGCAACGAATATAGCAGAATGGATCATCACCCAGTTCGCCACCGCCAAAGCGGGGATCATCATGGTGAACATCAACCCAGCTTACAGGACTCATGAACTGGAGTACGCCCTCCGTCAATCCGAGGCCCAGGTCCTCCTGCTCATGGACAGGTTCAAGAGCTCTGATTATGTCAAGATGTTCTATGAGGTCTGCCCCGAGGCCGCAGCCAGCAAACCAGGAGAGATCCACTCCGAGAAGCTGCCCTTCCTGAGAACAGCAGTCCTGATCCGGGGAGAGAAGCAGCCGGGCATGTACAGTTGGGAGGATGTGCTCGAAATGGGCGACGAGATTCCAGATGAGGTGCTGGAGGAGAGGGCTGCGAGCCTGGACTTTGACGACCCCATCAACATCCAGTATACCTCGGGCACCACCGGATTTCCCAAAGGGGTGGTGCTGACCCACCATAACATCCTCAACAACGGCTACTTCATCGGCGAGTGCATGGAGTTCACAGAAAGAGACCGTCTGTGCATACCGGTGCCATTCTATCACTGCTTTGGCATGGTCCTCTCCAATATGGCCAGTGTAACCCATGGAGCGACCATGGTCCTGCCAGCAGAGCACTTCGACCCCAAAGCCACTCTCTCTGCTATAGAGAAGGAACGCTGCACTGCAGTGCATGGAGTTCCCACAATGTTCGTGGCCGAGCTTGAGCACCCCGATTTTGAGAGATTCGATCTATCCACCCTGCGCACAGGGATCATGGCTGGATCGCCCTGCCCCATTGAGTTCATGAAGAAGGTGAACACTCTGATGAACATGCATGATGTGGTGATAACCTACGGCCAGACTGAGGCCTCTCCTGGCATCACCATGTCCTCCACTGACGACTCCCTGGACCTGAGGGTCTCGACTGTGGGAAGGCCCATGCCCCACACGGAGATTAAGATCGTGGACCCAAAGACGGGAAAGATCATCCCCCGGGGGGAGACGGGAGAGATCTGCGCCCGGGGCTATATGATCATGCGAGGATACTACAACAATCCAGTAGCAACTGAGCAGTGCATAGATGAGGAGGGCTGGCTGCATACCGGCGACCTGGGGACCCTGGATGAGAACGATTACTGCAAGATAACCGGCCGGCTAAAGGATATGGTGATCAGAGGGGGCGAGAACATCTATCCGCGGGAGATCGAGGAGTTCCTCTATACCCACCCCGCCATCAGCGATGTGCAGGTGATCGGCGTTCCCGACAAGAAGTATGGTGAGGAGCTGATGGCCTGGGTCAAGCTCAAGAATGGCGTATCGGTCGCCCCGGATGAGATCAAGGCCTTCTGCAGGGGAAGGATAGCTCACTTCAAGATCCCCAGATACATCAAGTTCGTAGACGATTTTCCCATGACAGTCAGTGGAAAGATTCAGAAGTATAAGATGAGAGAGGACTCGATCAAGGAGCTGGGGCTGGAGGAGGCGGCGGAGATGAAGACGGCATAGTGACCGGGAGGGTCATTCCCGCTCTGCTTTTTTTAAATCTTCCGATCCCTTTTCTCTCTTGAGGATATATAAATGCGCTTATGATATTGTATTAAAAAATCATCAGATATCCTTGTGAATTCCCCGCTGCTTTCCCAGTGCCTCGGCATGCGCCTCCCTGAATCCTGCCTCCCTCATCTGGCAGGAGCATCTCCCCTTAAACCAGGGATAACGGCTCATCTCCCTCCAGATCTCCTCCAGCCCCTTCTCTTTGATATTCCCAAAGTCCAAAGGCATATAGGCACAAGGCAGTGCCGCCCCATCGCCGTCCACATGAATCCACCGCCGCCCGGCAAAGCAGCCGAACATCTCCGCGCTCAACAGGTAGGGCAGTGCTGAGACCCGTGGCCCTTCCATTCGATTCTTCTGTTTGTGGAAGCTCTCCAGCCGGGCCACATCCCCTGCTGTGAGAACCTCATCCTGATGTGAAGCCCACCGGCCTATAGCCACGATCTCATAGAGGGATAGCTCGTGCACGCCCAGATCCTCTGCCAGGCCGAACGCCTCCTCAAGGCTGTCGATATTATGTGGCGAGGTCACCATGAACAGGTCCACCAGAAGGCCGGCCTCAAGGGCATTCCGAATCCCTGAGAGGGCATCCTGAAAGGCTCCTCTCCTCCCCCGGAAATGGTCGTGCTTCTCCTCGATTGGGCTATCGATGCTTATTCGCACAGCATATAGGCCGGCATCCTTCAGCTGCCTGGCCATATCTGCCGTCAGATGATAGCCGCTGGTGAAGCTTGCTGCCACCGCCCTGTGGTCGACAGAAGAGACCAGATCGGGCAGATCCCGGCGGAGCATAGGCTCTCCGCCATCGAAGGTGATCAGATACGAGCCCATCTCCAGGGCCTGGGAGATGGCCCTCTTGATCACATCGCTCCTCATCACCTCTCCCTGACGGGAGGGGGCAGAGCAGTGAAGGCAGTCATTGGGGCAGGCCTTCATCACTGCTATGGAGAACTGATCGGGCACCGGACGGTGGATCATCGCCCCCACCTGGGCAGAGAGCATCCGGTCGAAGGCAGCGCTCGGGGCGGGGGGGATCCAGGTGGAGAAGATGAATCTGTCCGGACCGGAGCTTATGGGCTTCTCTGTGGCAAAGACCCTGTTGATCTGCTCGATTATGGGGCCGGCCAGGAGGGCAGCCGGGCCGCGGGCTGAAAGCCTGATCCCTTCTCCCTCCGCCGAGGCCTCGATCCTCAGCAGAGGCTTTTTTGCGATCTGCATCTTTCCAGTCCCCGGCCGGTCATCTCATCCACTATCTCCTGCAGCTGGAGCACAATCCCGTCATCCGCCTGCAAGCCCTCCAGGGCAGCCTTGGCCTGATCGCAGTGATCTGCTATGGCCCTTATGCACATCTGTATCGCAGTGGTGCGGGGCTTTTGGCTGGCATAGATCTTGGGAAGGGTGATTGATGTCTTCTGGGAGATCTTCCCCTGGTCAAGCCCCAGATACTCCTCCAGGTCGTCGAGAATCTGGTAGCCTAAGCCCAGATTCTGCCCGTAGCTCTCCAGTCGGACCACATCCTCCCTCCTCCCCTCGCCGATCAGCCCCCCTATCTTGGCCGAGGTGGCGAAGAGGGAGGCCGTCTTTTTGGAGATGCACTGATAGTACTCCTCAGGCGAGCCTGCGCAGGATAGGTCCATAAGCTCTCCCTCTGCCATATCCATGCAAGCGCGGGAGAATGCCTGTATCACCGCCTGGCTGTAGCCGGATATCAGTTCGATCGACCTGGAGATGAGCCAGTCGCCCGCCAGGAGAGAGGCCTCCGGGCCGAAGCGCTCCAGAGCACTGGGCGAGCCCCTTCTTTCTACGCCGTGATCCAGGATATCATCATGGGCCAGAGATGCAGCATGGACCAGCTCAATGGCCAGTGCTGCCCTCATAGAATGGGCAGCAGGGATGTCCAGAGCCTCTGCCGACAGGATCAGGATGAGCGGCCTGACCCTCTTTCCCGGAGCAGAGAGAACGTAGCTCAGTATCTCCCCTAGAGGGGAATCGGGCAGATCCCTCGCCAGCACAGCAAGCTCTTTGTTGATGAAGTGATACTCATCACAGGCGGAGAACATCGATTCCAATAGTCCTGGCCAGTTATTTAGCTTTTGCTGAGAAGATGTGGGATCTTCAGATCCATAAATGTAAATATCTCTTGAGAGTCCAGCCTTACAAGAGCCGGTTGGACTCTATCTTGGCGCACCTTCCCGCCACCACTCTGTATCCCTCCCGGTCCAGCCGCTTTATGGCCTCCGGGCTCTCTGTTCCCGGCTGCATCCAGAATACTCGAAAGCCTTTCTTCTTCGCCTCCTCGGCCAGGGCAGGGACGACGGATGGTCGGCGGAAGACGTCCACGATATCGATATCCTCCGGGATATCATGGATGGAGGACAAGACCTTCTCTCCCAGAATGGTCTGGCCGGCGCAGTTGGGGTTGACCAGGTAGAGCTTGAAGCCGTGCTTCTGCAGGGCCTCGGATACGAAGTAGCTGGGCCGGTAGGGGTTAGGGGATATGCCGACCACGCAGATGGTGCGGCAGCTTTGCAGGGCCTCTTTCAGATCCCTGTCATCTCTGAGGATGGGCATGAGATACAGTATGGCCGGAATAGGATAAATAGGATTCTTCTCTTCGGTTGGGGAGGGGGCGAGAGGACGAGAGAATGAATCCTGTGGAGCATATATTCACAAGAGTTCTTCATGGCCTCCCCGCCGGAGCGGCAGGCCTAAGCAGCTCGAAATGACAGCCTGCTCATGATCACCGATAATAATACTGAGCCTGGCCCTTCATCATCTGCCCAAAGGCCAGCCCCACCACCAGCCCGGCGATATGGGCCATATGGGCGATGTTGTCTGCCGAGCCCATGAAGAGAAGGTCGATCAGGGCAAAGAGCACCACTGCCCAGCGGATGCTCATCGGTATGATAAAGAAGAGGAGCAGCCGGATCTCGGGGGCGATTATGGCCAGACATCCCAGGACGCCATAGAGCGCCCCGCTCGCCCCTACCATCGGCGCGCTGCTGACTGCCATCTGGGCTAGGGCGGCAAAAATCCCGGAGAGGATGTAGATCTGCAGAAACTCCCCCGACCCCACCCTCCTTTCCAGCTCCATGCCGAAGAAGAATAAATAGAGCATATTGAAGAATAGGTGATTGAAGCCGCCGTGGACGAACATGTAAGTCAGAATCGTCCAGGGCATTTCAAGAGCGTGATTGCGGGCCAGTACCAGGTAGTTCTGCACAAATTCATGCCCTATTGGGATATAATATTCCAGGAAGAACACCAGTATGCAGATCAGCAATATCACGCCCGAGTAGGATACGGGCATCAGCGCCCCAATGCGATCCAGCAAGCCGGTGCCGGGAGTTATTGGATCACCCCACTCATCCCTCCTTCTATAATCCTCTCTTCTCCCCGCCCGTGCCAGAAGCGGCCCCAGCCCGCCCCATCTCTCCCTGGCAGGCCCTTCCTGGGCGGACCTTGCGGAGGGACAAAAATTTTGCTGCAATTGCACTTTCTACCTCACAGGATCACACTTTATTCAGTAACATACTGGCCATCGCGCAGCACTATAACATAATCGGCCGAATTTCTCAGGGCTACAGAAAAACCGGGCTCTGCGCCGAAGATGATGGTCTCTTTGCCATGCTCCATGGCCTTCATTAAAACCGGCTTCAGATCGGCATCGCGGGTGACCAGGGCCAGGGTGTCGATGACTGGATTGTAGATCATATCCACCCCCTCCACCGCCATCCTGACATCCACATCGCTGGTGCAGATCACCGGCTCAAATCCCTGATTCTCCACTGCTTCCACCAGCTTCTCAGATGCATACTGATTCAAGAATACTTTGCCCATCTTGATATCGCCGTAATCCTTCAGAATGTCCCTGATCTCCTCCAGGTCCATCTGGAACTCCTTTCTGAGCATATTGGGTCCATCTACCAGAAGGCCGATCCGCTTTCTTCCCTTTTCCTTTCTAGAGCCCAGATACTTCATTATATGCTCGAAAGGCATTGTCATCCGATCCATGTTGACCCTTTTCTCGATGTCATGGCCTGATTTCCAGTCTTCATCCCTGCGCAGGACGTCTTGGCCTCAGGAGGTCTCGGCCTTGGGGGCCTCGATCTCAGAGGCTCTTAATCCAAGACGTCTCATCAATTTAGGTCATTTCAATGGATGTTATAAATTCGTTTGGTATTTGCAGCCGTTTGTGCCGCCACATCCTGCGGCTCCAGCCCTTTTATCCTGGCGATAAGCCGGACGGCATCCAGCACATTTGCCGGCTCATTTCTGCCCTTGCGAGGGGAGAGGAATGGGCTGTCCGTCTCCACCAGCAGGTGGTCGAGGGAGACGTTTTTGGCCAGGATCTGATGATGCCCGGATCGGCATACATTGGTGGCCAAAGAGATATAAAATCCTCTATCCTGGGCCTCTCTCATAGTGGGAAGGGTGCCGCTGTAGCAGTGGAAGACTACTTTCTCCAGATGCTTGACCATATCCAGGGCAGGCTGTTCTGCATCCCGGGAATGGATGACCAAGGGCAGGCCAAAAGACTCAGCTATTGCGATCACCCTCTTGAAGATCTCTGCCTGCCGTTCCCTGGTGGGGGCATCCTTGGAGTGATAGTAATCAAGGCCGGCTTCGCCAATCCCCACCGCCTGGCCGGCATTCTCTTCGATCTGATCCAAGAGCATCTGGATCTCAGGCTCCTTCTTCCCGTCAATTGAGTTCGGGCTGAATCCCAGGGTGGCGGAGATGAATTCATATCTCTTCGCCAGCTCCAGGGATTTGCTATTGGTGGAGTAGTCCACACCGGAGTTGATCATCCTGACCACCCCCGCCCTCCTGGCATTCTCCATCACAGCTTCCCGATCTCGATTGAAATGCTTGAAATCCAGATGGCAATGTGAGTCGATTACCCCGGCAAGTGGCCTCTGTGCATTTCTCATTATCTTTTCCTGGACTGTTTCTCGCATATCTCTCTGCCCATCCATTTCACTGATTCATCGATCCAGCAGCATTCTCCTCCAGAAGCATCAATCGATTGATAGCGCTCACTAAAGCCTCTACTGAGGCCATGACGATATCCTCTCGTGCCGAGCGGGCGCTGACCCTCCTGCCCCGGTCATCCTCCACTCCGATTACCACCTCGGCCAGGGCATCGGCACCGCCGGATATGGCCTCGATGCTGAAGTCGCAGAGATGGATTGATGTATCGCTATCCAGGAGGCCCTGCACTGCATTGACTGCTGCATCCACCGGACCCACTCCGGTATTGGCCAGGACCTTCTCCTTCCCCCGGACCATGGCTTTGACTGTGGCAGTAGGGGTGATGATATTCCCGGTCATCACCGAGACCTCCTTGAGCACCACAGCCTGGCTGCCTTTGGCCACATCTCCGATGACCACATCGGCTATGGTCTGAAGATCTATGTTGCCGATCTGCTTGCCCTTGTCGCCCAGCTCCTTGATCCTCTCCAGGATGTCCTGAAGCTGCTCATCCGAGGGCCGGTAGCCCGCCTCCTCCAGTACCTTGGCCACAGCATGCCTCCCGGTATGCTTGCCCAGGACTATCCTCCTCTTGTGGCCTACCATCTCCGGGGTCATTATGCCCGGCTCGAAGGTCTTGCTGTCCTCGATGACGCCGTGGCTGTGAATCCCGGACTCATGGGAGAATGCGTTCTCACCTACAATAGGAGCGGTTATGGGTATCTTCACCTTTGTCAGCCGCTCTACCAGCCTCGCAGTCTCCACCAGGTACTCGGTCCTGATGTCCGTCCTGGCATTGTAGATGGCGTGCAGCCCCATCACCACCTCTGCCAGGTTGGCGTTCCCCGCCCTCTCCCCCAGGCCGTTAACGCAGACCTGAACCTCCCTTGCCCCCGCCTCCACTGCAGCCAGGCTGTTGGCCACCGCCAGGCCGAAGTCGTTGTGGCAGTGGACATCAACCACCATATGAACATCATCGCAGATGTCCTTGACCAGGCGGTAGAATGAGGAGGGAACGGCTACCCCGACTGTATCTGGTATATTTATAATATCGCAGTGTACTTCCTCTACCGCCCTGAATATGCGATGCAGAAACTCGGGAGAGGTGCGGGTGGCATCCATGGCCGAGAAGAGGCAGGTCCTTCCATTATCTTTCACAAACTCCACTGTGCTCTTTGCCCCCTCAATGATCTCATCGTGGCTCATCTTTATGGTATGAGCGATCTGAATATCCGAGGTGGGGCTGAAGACATGGACCAGATCCACTTCAGCATCAAGGCAGGCCTGAGCATCCTTTTTCACTATGCGGGAGAGGCCGCAGACCTGGGCCTGCAGGCCGGATCTGGCGATCTGGCGGACGCTGTCGAACTCGCCTTTCGAGGATACAGGAAAACCAGCCTCAATGACATTTACACCGAGTTTGTCGAGCTGCCGGGCGATCTGGATCTTCTCATCCATAGTGAGAGAGACGCCTGGAGTCTGTTCTCCATCGCGAAGGGTGGTATCAAAAATGCGCACTTTTTTATCAACAAGCGAATGAATGTCGTAGAAGACGATTCCCCACAGAGGTTTCTTGTTTCATGCTTTATTCAATGCCATATGCCTTATAAAACCTTTGCCAGCCAGCAGGCTTTCCTGTAAGGGCTCATCGATCAGCAGCAATCTGCTCATGCCAGTACATGGCTGAATGATTTGATCCAAACCTTTAAGCCCACAGAGCTCTGTATATATATTGGAGATTGAAAATATGATAGCTTTGATAGTTCATTACACAAGACACGGCAATACGCACTTTATGGCGGAGGCGATAGAGGAGGGAGCAAAGGAGGTCGAGGAAGCAGATGTTCAGATGCGGCGTATACCAGAGCCTTCAACTCCAGTGGAGACCTATATGAGCAAAGCAGATCAGAGGTTTCACGAATCCTTTCTGCAGATTCCCGTGTGCAGCACAGACGAGCTGAGGGATGCTGATGCTATCTTCTTCGGCGCGCCTACATATGCGGGAAGCATGTGTGCAGAGATGCAGAGGTTTATGGAATCCATGAGCTCATTATGGGCGGAGGGGGCGTTGACAGGCAAAGTGGGAAGCGCCTTCACCAGCTCTGCATCCCAGCATGGCGGCCAGGAGTTGGCACTGCTGGGCATTCATGCTGCTATGCTCCATATGGGGATGATAACTGTAGGACTGCCCTTCGCATCCACTGATCAATTGAGAATCGATGAGGTCAATGGAGTCACACCACTCGGCGCTGCAACTATCTCTGGGCAGAGAGGGGAGCGCAGGCCAAGTAAGATCGAGCTGGATGCAGCCCGCTTCCAGGGAAGGCATGTAACCAGCATCGCCTCCAGGCTGGCAAGAAAATAAGATGAGCTAACTCATAAGCCATCACATATCCTCTGCCAAACAGCATCCGATTTGCCTTCTCAGACCTCCCAGATCTCCAGGGGCATCTCCGTCAGCCTCAGCACTCCTGATGATGTGGTCAGGAAGGTATCCTCCACTCCCAAAACCCCCTTTCCCGGATAGATGATCTTGGGCTCCACAGCGATGGTCATACCCTCCTTGATCTCGTGATCCAGCGGGGCGAGCACAGGATACTCATCCAGCTCCAGGCCCACACCATGGCCCACAAAGCCGCATTTGCTGCCCTCTGGCCCGCCCAGATATTCGCTATAGCCCAGCCTTTCGCCCTCCGATTCGGAGAGCTCGAAGAGCTCCCTTCCCGTCCTGCCCGGCTTCATCTCCCTGGCCACAGCCTCCTCTATCTGGCAGGAGGCCTGATAAGCCTCTTGCAGCTCTGGATCGATCCTGCCCAAAGAGAATATCCTGGTGGCATCGGCGATATATCCATTGCAGATGCCCACGGTGTCTACAAATACCGGCTCGTTTCTCCTTATCTTCCTGCGGCTCGGCCCGTGGGGAAAGAGCAGTGAGGTCCCCTTTCCTCCAGTGGGAGAGGCCAGGAAGCTGGGGATGGCGGCGCTCGATCCGGACATTATATGGCCTAAGGGAACGATGCTGTTGAAGCGACGAAAACGCAGTGAACCCTGATGGCCCATCAACCTCATCTCCGTTTCTATGCGGCACATCAGCTCCACCTCCGTCATTCCCTCTTCGAGATGATCCGGCACAGTGGAAAAGCCATCTATCAACATCTGCGCAGCCTGCTTTGCCAGGTTTATCTCGAACTCGGACTTGACAGAGCGGATATGCTTGATTCTCTCGGCAACATCGACAAAAGTGGCATTCTCAAGGGCCCTGTCCACCCGAAAGTAGAAGCTACAGGGAAGGACATCCATCTCCAGGCCAATGGTGGCGCCCGGCTTGATGCCCAGCTCCTCTTTCAGATTTCTCATGTTCTCCAGCGGCCTGACCTCCAGGGGCGACTCCTCTCTCGCCCTCACCAGACTCCTCCTCATCATGACAGTTGCCTCGCCATCCCTGGGGATGTAGACCAGGCCGTCCTGGGCGGTGCCAGAGAAGTAGCACATATCAACCGCCTGAAACAGAAGGGCTCCGTCCATGCCATCGTCCATACTGGACTGCAGCTTTTTTATCCTGCTTTTGATCTCTGATCTGGGGTGAAGAACATAATCCATTTTAACTGCCTCTTATAAATACCCGCTATATTTTTTTCATCGACTGTGAACTCTTGAATCGTAACTCATCTTGATCATTTATTTACCTAACCATGGCATAAATCAGTCGGCAGCCACATCAGTTGTATCACATCTCTCCGGCTCTCCGGCTGAAACCTTTATATGGTGCCTTGGATGGATGAATGAAGGAAATGACTTTGAAGATTGCTGTGGACATCGACGGTGTGCTGGCGGATCAGGTGGCTGCAGTCCTGAAGGAGATAGAGAGGGAATACGGCCTCGTCTATTCCAAGAGCGATGTGGATCGTGCGCACTGGACCTTCGAGGGAAGGCAGATCTGGGAGGAGATATCAAGGCTGCTCTCAGATCCAAAATATGTCATGCAGGTGCCGATCATCGATGGTTCACAATGGGCAATAGAGAGGCTCGCCCACCATGACCTCTTCGTGGTGACTGCCAGGAGGCCATTTACTGAAGAGGCCACCCGCAGATGGCTGAATGCTCACTTTCCTTCCCTGAAGGGCTACTACTGGGCCCGAACAGGGACCAAGCACAACATACCCTCGGATGTGCTGATCGATGATCTGGATATCAATATCGTGGAGTTCGTGAAGAGCGATCCAGATAGGCATGGAATTCTATTTCAACACCCCTGGAGTCTGAACGGTACGGATATCGAGGAGTACAGTAGCCAGGTCTCATACTGTCCGGAATGGGAGAGCGTTGTGAAGGCAGTAGACAGCATCAGTCGCTCGCGTCAGTGATCCTCTGCCATCTGCTGGTATTATGAGCTGTAAACTGCTTATGGGCTGTAAACTGCTTATGGGCTGTAAACTGCTTATGGGCTGTAAACTGCTTATGGGCTGTTTATGGGCTTCCATCTGCTGGTGTTATGGCGATCCTGCACTCCAGGATAGAGCAGAAGCTATTTTATAGGCTTCTCCCCTCTGGCCTGCGCTCTTTGCCGCCTCTCCTCCTGTTTTTCTTTTTTCTTATCCTTCCTTGCCTCTCCTCCTGCCTTCTTCTTGAATAAGTTGATCATTCCAGATCACCTCATTTAAATCTGATCGTCATTAAATGCTGACCCGTATCTATATCAATCTATTCCCCTCTGAGGACGGAATCCGCATACGGGCGTCTTCAGAGCGATAGACTGATAACTGTAGAGATCAAACTGAACAGGATCGGATTTTGAGGAAATCACAAAAATTCTGAGGATCACAGATGAAAGGAGGAGAGCCGAATAATGAAAGATAAGACGATCCTGGAGGACTTCAAGAAGACCTATCCGGAGAAATTCCCGTCTCCGGAGGCCATATTCAGCCGCATCCATGCAGGAGACCAGATCTTCATAGGAACTGGCTGCGGGGAGCCTCAGTACCTGGTGCATGAGCTGGTCGATTATGTAAATAAGAATCCCAAAGCGTTCTTCGATGCTGAACTGATCCACATCTGGACGCTTGGCGTGGCCCCTTACACCGATGAAAAGTTCCAGGACAACTTCAGGCTCGACTCCTTCTTTGTGGGCGATAGCACCAGAGGCTCAGTCAATCGAGGTGCAGCAGATTACACTCCAGTCTTTCTCTCATCCGTTCCCGATCTATTCCGCTCGGAGATGGTTCCAGTGGATATCGCCCTGGTCCAGACCTCCCTTCCTGACAAGCACGGCTATCTGAGCCTGGGCATAAGCGTGGATGTGGTGAAGTCCGCTCTGAAAAAGTCAGAGATCGTTGTCGCCCAGGTGAACGAGAACATGCCCCGGACCCATGGGGATGGATTCGTCCATATCAATGATATCGATTTTGTCCTGCCTCATGACGAGCCGCTCCTTGAGTACTCAGTGAAAGCTCCCAATGACATCGTGCAGAAGATCGGCAAATATGTCGCCCGCATCATAGAAGACGGCTCTACCATTCAGGTGGGATACGGCCTGATACCGGATGAGGTGATGCACAGCCTGGAGGAGAAAGAGGATCTGGGGGTGCATACAGAGCTCCTGAGCGATGGCATCATCGAGCTGATGAGAAAGGGAGTGATAACCAACCAAAGGAAGATCCATAACCCCGGAAAGACCATCGCCTCGTTCTGCATGGGAAGCCGGGATACCTACGATTTCCTGGACGAGAATCCAGCAGTCGAGTTCAAGAGGATCGACTATACCAACAACCCCCTCATAATCTCCCGGCACAGGATGATGACTGCCATCAACAGCGCCATGGAGATGGACCTGACCGGCCAGGCGACAGCAGAGTCCCTGGGGGGGACCTTCTATAGCGGCACCGGCGGCCAGGCGGACTTCATTCGGGGTGCTGTCCTCAGCCCAGGGGGGAAGACCATTCTCGCCTTCCCCTCCACTGCTCTGAATGATAGCGTCTCCCGCATCGTTCCCGTCCTGCAGGAGGGGGCCGGGGTCACCCTGACCCGGGGAGATGTGCATTACGTGGTGACGGAATATGGAATAGCCTACCTGCACGGCAAGAACATCCGGGAGAGGGCCATGGACCTCATCGCCATCGCTCATCCCAGGTTTCGCCCCTGGCTGATAGAGGCCGCCAGGAAGAGGAGTCTTATCTACAAGGATCAGGTCTTCATCCCGGGAGAGAGGGGGATGTATCCTGAGGATCTGGAGACGTACAGGACCACCAGGAAAGGGCTGGAGATATTCCTCCGCCCGGTGAAGATAACCGATGAGACCATACTCAAGGACTTCTTCTACGATCTGTCCGAGGACAGCATGTACATGAGGTTCTTCTCCACCAGGAGGGATATGCCTCATAAGAGGCTGCAGGAGTTTGTGGTGGTGGACTGGAGCCGGAAGATGGAGATCCTGGCGGTGATCAAAGAGAATGAGAGGGATAGAGAGACCATCATCGGCGTTGGCCAGTACGAGCTGATCCCCGACAATTACCTGGCAGAGGTGGCGATAGTGGTGAGGGATGAGTATCAAGGAAGGGGGGTGGGAGGGGAGCTTCTCTCTTATCTGACATACATCGCCAGGAGGGACGGCCTCCTGGGCTTCACCGCCGAGACCCTGGTGGAGAACAAGGCTATAGTGGGCTTATTCGAGAAGATGGGATTCCATACTGAGAAGAGGAGGGAGGAGGGGGTATACGAGATGAAGATGCTCTTCAGAAAGTTCAGTGAGCATGGCCGGGAGGAGGGGCTATGAGAGATGGGCTCTCTCTGGCAGCCTGGCGATCCTTTTATCCTCTGAGAGGCAGATGAAGCTCTCATGAGCAGTGAACTGAAGAGAGCTATCCGAGAGTGGTGCGACAGGATGGAGATACCGCTGGTGGGCGTGGCCAGTGTGGATCGGTGGAAGGATCCCCCATTTCAGCCCTGGATGCCAGAGGAGTTCTATCCCCAGTCGATATATCCCGAGGCCCGCTCTGTGATAGTGATAGGCCTGCCGGTCAGCCTGCCAGTGCTTGAGACCTCGCCCTCCATCTATTACCGGGAGCTGTACAACACCATCAACTCCCTGCTTGATCAGCATACCTACCGCCTGGCCGCCTTTCTCACCCAGTTGGGCCATCCCTCGATCTTCGTTCCCAGAGATGGATACTTCGGGATCAGGGCTCTGCTGAAAAATCCAGTGGCATTCTTCTCCCACCGCCACGCTGCCCTTCTGGCAGGCCTGGGAAACTTCGGGGTGAACAATATGCTCCTGACGCCAGAGTATGGCCCCCGGGTGCGCTTCGGCTCTGTCTTCACCTCTGCTGTTCTTCCCTCCGACCCATTAAACGAGGAGAAGCTATGCATTGAATGCATGCGCTGTGTTAGGATGTGTCCTGTGAATGCCCTCGATAAGCTCGATTACCCCCAGGGCTTGACAGATAAGAAGAGCTGTGCTGAGCACAGCAATGAGCTGAACCAGAAGGGCATATCGCCCTGCGGGATCTGCATCAAGGTCTGCCCGGTGGGCCTGGACAGGAGGCTATTTCGACGGGAGGATGCATCGATCTACTCCCGGCCGGATCGTTTCCCCGAGGGCCACCGTGCCTGGGAGCATGTGCAGAGCTATGGAGGGCTCTGAGATGAGGCATGAAGCCATCTCTTCAAGCTCTTTTTCTATCCCCTCTCCTATCCTCTCTCCTATCACCTTCCTGTATCTGTCCTGTATAGATCTGGGCATGATGCCGGCTGCGCTAAAGGATCTGGCCTCCTTATCATCATTTTCTGAAAAAGGAAATCTTTAAAGGCCCTAAAAGCCACATCTCGATTCAGGATGGTGTAAAATGAGCGAGCAGGATTCAGGTTCGAGGTTGCTTACTCGCGAGGGGTCAGCATTAGTAATTATTGATATCCAAGAAAAATTATTGCCAGCAATGTCGGAGGTAGATGGGCTTGTAGAGAATATCATTAAATTAATTAGGTTTGCGAAAATAATCGGATTGCCAATTATTCTTACGGAACAATACCCCAAAGGCTTAGGTCGGACGATCAAAGAGATAAGAGATCTACTGCCTGATCTTAGCCCCATAGAAAAGACGGCATTTAGCTGCCTTGGCTCCCCGGAATTCAGGGCGCAATTGGAGCAATTAGGGGCATCTAAGCTCATCATCACAGGAATTGAGACCCATGTTTGCGTTAACCAGACGGCCTTAGATGCTCTTGATAATTTCAGGGTTTATGTGATAGCCGATGCAGTATCATCCCGAACCCGGGAAAACTGGCGTATTGGAGTGAACCCCTGATAGTAGACAGGTAGTTAAGCAATGGTATTTAAAGCAACCTCCAATTCGAACTGATCCGGAGACATGTAATCCAGTGCCGAATGCAGTCTCTTCTTATTGTAAACCTTCTCA
>Ga0208198_1000146_pt1 | contig 87476 bp, 81 predicted proteins | sample AD_JPNTR2_MetaG_FD_184446 | JGI IMG/M metagenome (GOLD analysis project Ga0208198, IMG submission 184446) | Active sludge microbial communities of municipal wastewater-treating anaerobic digesters from Japan - AD_JPNTR2_MetaG (SPAdes) (version 2) | ecosystem: Engineered > Bioreactor > Anaerobic...
ACAATTCGATTTCATAGAATCAATTGATAATCAGCAAATAAAATTTCTGATAAAGGATATTCATGTTTAAAATAATAAAAAATACTTAATTTTTAGAGGAGTTTGAAAAGAAGTTCTTAATTTTAGATTGAAAAATTATAAAATCGACCAAGAATAACTTCAAAAAGGTAAACTTTCATAAGAAGTTTATATTTTACTGAAAATTTTGATGACTGTATGGACAGACTCTAATATAAAAAAATTATTTCTATTAACCAAATTAATTTTCGTACTAATTTTATTTTTTAAATTTTTATAATGTTTATTTTTTATTTTATTCAGTATCCGCTTTCTTCTTCTAATTTCTTCATTTCTTCGTCAAAAATTTTCTTAAACTGTTGCTTATCGAATTCGAGTTGTAATTTGGCATCTTTTGAAACCTTATCACTGATTTGGTTCAGAAGATTCTCTTTACTCATTTCAATGGCTATAAAATAAATATAGCTGCCATCCTTTTCTCTCATCAACTTATCTCCAATAATTTTAACAACATTCAGTTGCCGATTTACTTCCTCACGTGCCAATTCGTTAAATTCATTTGCATATTCCTGTCCGTTGATAATGCTTCGTTGGTTCGTAAATTGCTCCGTTACCCTTTTTAGAGTAGATTGGATATTACCCGCAAGTTCAGATTTGGCATTATGGAGAGCTATTTTCTTAGAAGTAGCTAAATCAGGACTTTTGCCGGATTGTACGGCTCTGAAATAATCTCGATCGGTTCGATATTCCTTACTGCTCAAAGGCAGATCAATTACTGTGGCCTTGGCAGCTTTTTCATACGATTTTGTCGATTTACATGCACCTAATCCAAATAAAAGTGCGATTCCAAGAAATACAAGTCCTACTAATTTGATTCTCATTGTGGTATAATTTTAATGCCCCCAATATACAACAAGATTTGAGAATCGCATCACTTTTTGAAAAACTTTTTTTAAAAATTTTCACTTTTATAATTAAATTGATATACAATGATTTACAAATAGAACATTCTATTTTCATGAAAAAAACTAAAAATGTTATCGTTTTGGATGTGCTCATCTTTCGAAAGGAATGGGTTGCAGTTTCCGAACGTCTTCCTTTTCGAAATGCCTGAAACAGCCTCCTTTCCTAATCTCTTTTTTCGATTATCGAAGCGATTTCATAATTTCGCCGCCAAAGAATCATTTTATTATTCATCGAGAAATCTTCTTAATTGTAAAATTTATGATTAATCAACAATTACTTCAGCCTGAGAGCATTGCTATTATTGGTGGAAGCAACGATGTTACCAAACCCGGTGGAAAGGTATTGAAAAACCTCCTCGATCACCATTTTAAAGGGAAGCTCTATGTCGTGAATCCGAAGGAAACTAAGGTACAAGGCTTGCCATGTTATAATGATGCCCGGGACCTTCCCCCCACCGATATGGCTATTTTGGCCGTTCCAGCACGTCTTTGTCCGGAATCGGTAAAAATTCTGGCTGAAACGAAAAGCACCAAGGCATTCATCATTCTTTCAGCGGGTTTTCACGAAGAGAGTCAGGAAGGCGCAAGGCTGGAAGAGGAAATTGTTGAAACCGTAAATAAAACTGGAGGCTGTTTAATTGGGCCCAACTGTATAGGCGTAATGACACCCTATCATACATCGGTCTTTACTACACCTATTCCTGAACTGGTACCCGATGGAGTAGATTTTATCTCGGGCAGCGGAGCTACCGCAGTTTTCATTATGGAAACTGCTATTACCAATGGATTGCGATTTTCAAGTGTTTTTTCGGTAGGAAACAGTGCACAAATTGGCGTTGAAGAGGTTCTGGAATATTTGGACACACATTTCGATCCTTTGCAGAGTTCGAAAATCAAACTATTATATATTGAAAGCATTGCTAAGCCTGATAAGCTATTAAAACACGCTTCATCACTCATAGAGAAAGGATGCAAAATAGCGGCAATCAAGGCAGGGACAAGCGCCGCTGGAAGTCGTGCAGCATCTTCACATACGGGTGCTCTTTCCAGTAGCGATACGGCTGTTGATGCACTTTTACGTAAAGCTGGAATCGTAAGATGCCATAGCCGGCAAGAATTGGCCACCGTGGGAGGAATATTTACTCATCCACCGCTTCCGGGAAATCGTATGGCCATCATCACACATGCCGGTGGTCCGGCGGTTATGCTCACAGATGCGCTCTCCAACAATGGTATAGAAATTCCGCCCCTCGAAAGCCCCGAGCTTCTCTCGAAACTTTATCCAGGTTCATCGGTAGCCAATCCTATCGATTTCCTTGCCACAGGCACAGCCAGTCAGCTTGCCGAGATTATCGACTACTGCGAAAACCGTTTCGATCAGATCGATGCTATGGCTGTGATATTTGGTAGTCCAGGCCTTTTTGAAGTTTACGACGTTTACAAGGTATTGGATGAAAAAATGCGCAGTTGTCGCAAACCTATCTTCCCAATTCTTACCTCCATCATCAACGTGAAAAAAGAAATCGAATACTTTATTTCCTTGGGTCATGTTAACTTCCCCGATGAAGTAGTCTTTGGCAATGCACTGACTAAAGTTTATAATACCCCACCTCCGGCTGCACCGCCAACTATCATAGATATCAATAAAGAACTCATTCGCAAGGTTATTGATAAAACTTCATCGGGATATCTTCCTCCACAGGACGTTCAGAAATTATTGGATGCCAGTGGCATTCCACGAGCCAAAGAAATTGTTGCCCAAAATATGGATGAGGCTTTGCAAGCAGCTCAATTGATTGGTTACCCATTGGTTATGAAAGTTGTAGGCCCTATTCACAAAACTGATGTAGGGGGCGTTGCGCTGAATATATCCGACCTCGAACAGGTCAAACAAAACTTTGCAAAACTCATGGCGATTGAAGATGCCGTGGGAGTGCTCTTTCAGCCTATGCTCTCAGGTACCGAGCTTTTTATAGGTGCTAACTGGGAACTCAAATTTGGTCATCTTATACTTTGTGGAATTGGAGGCATACTAATAGAAACCCTGAAAGATTTTTCGACTGCCTTGGCGCCTTTGAGCCACGACGAAGCCGTCAGCATGATCCATAACCTGAAAAGTTATAGCCTTTTCAAGGGAGTAAGGGGGAAAGAAGGAATCAATGAAGGAATTTTTACCGATATTTTGTTAAGAGTTTCGTCATTATTACAAGCTGCTCCCGAAATACGCGAAATGGACCTCAACCCTCTCCTTGGAAATTCGAAAAGTATGACAACCGTTGATGCCCGCATCAGGATAGAAAAATAAGTGAACCAGAAAAACGGTGGTTGGTGGATAGATGAGTTAAAAGTTGAAAGTTAAAAGTTTATAAGGGAGGAAGGGAGAACGGAGACGAGGGGACGGGGAGAAGAGGTAAAAAGGAGGAAAGGTGAGTACGGTCAATGCATTTCGAGCATTGACATATGTGGGTCGACTTGCAAATAAAATTAATCCAAAAGAGAAGAATGCATAAAATGACTTATTCAGAAAAATAGGAATTTGTACCATTACAGAAAAAAGAACCAATTTAGCATCTGGAAAAGTTTAATCAAAAAAAAACAAGAAATCATGGAATCCAATCTGAATACCTTATCGGAGATGTTTGCGATGGAATCTACCATTTGTGCACCGGCTACGCCTCAGGGCACGGGAGCTATTGCCATTATTCGTCTCTCGGGTCCTAATACATTTCGTATCATCGAAAAAATTTTTCAACCGGCTAAATCGAGTCTGAAAATAAAGGATATAAAGAGCCACACGGTTCATTTAGGAAATTTTCACAATGAAGATGAAATCATAGACGAAGGCCTTATAACCGTATTTCGTGCTCCACATTCGTATACAGGACAAGATGTAGTTGAAATATCCTGTCATGGTTCGAGGTATATTCAAAACACCTTGCTGTCTTTATTAATGAAGCATGGAGCGGTAATGGCAAGACCCGGGGAATTTACCCTTCGCGCTTTTCTGAATGGGAAAATGGATTTATCGCAGGCTGAGGCCGTAGCCGACCTTGTAAATGCAGAAGCACATATGGCTCATCAACTCGCTATCCGACAGATGCGAGGAGGATTTTCGTCGGAAATACAGCAAATGCGCCAAAAACTCATCGACTTCACTTCACTTATCGAATTGGAGCTCGATTTCCCGGAAGAAGACGTTGAATTTGCCAATCGCGAGCATTTGTTGGAACTACTGGGTGAAATCCGACAAAAACTTCACAACCTCATCGAATCATTCCGCTATGGCAATGTAATTAAACATGGGATTCCAGTCGCTATCATCGGAAAAACCAATGTAGGTAAATCCACCTTATTGAATGCCTTATTGAACGAAGAAAGAGCCATAGTATCCGAAATTCCCGGTACTACACGCGATAGCATTGAGGATACCATGGTCATAGAGGGAATCACATTCCGCTTTATCGATACGGCCGGGTTGCGTCAAAGCAAAGAACCCATCGAATCGCTGGGCATCGAAAGAACTTACGAAAAAATCAATCAAGCCCGTATCATCCTTTATGTTTTCGATGTAAATGAAACTACTATCGAAGAAATCAAGGAAAACCTTTGCGATTTCCAACATCATTTAACTAACCCTGATAAAAAATTTATTCTGGTAGCCAATAAAATAGACCTTCTCATCGAATCGCCACGGCAGTTTGCCGATTTCGTCGAACTCGATACGGTTTTCATTTCGGCCAAACGAGGCGAAAACATCCGACAATTAACCGATTTACTCGTCAATACCGTTAAAGAACAAATCAATACCGATGTTACCATCATTTCGAATGCCCGACATCTGGAAGCTATTCAAAAAACCGACCTTGCACTCCAAAAAGTAGAATCCGACATTAAGCAAAATCTCTCCCCCGATCTTCTATCGGTAGATATCCGATCAGCCCTGTATTATCTTGGTGAGATTACAGGCACTATAGCAAACGAAGACATACTCGAAAACATCTTCAGTAAGTTTTGCATTGGAAAATAGATATTGGTACTCAAAAAGGTACTGAAATCAACGAAATCTAACGGAAACAAACTGAAATTAAGGTAATTGCAAACCTTATTCCGTTTGTTTCCGTTTGCTAATATTTGTTTGGGATATTGTCAAATTTGAGCCGATTTGGCACACGATTTGGCACACGTGTGACAGCGTGTGCCAAAATTTTGGCACATTTTTCAAAAAAGTTACCGAAATGCCCTCTCCGATAACATTCTACGTGTGCCAATACACTAATAATTACCACTTGATATCACCCTATCACCACAATTGATATAGCACCATTACAAAACATTAAAATACTTGTAATAAGGTATTTAGCAAATTTTATCAAGTACCATATATTTTTTGCCAAAATTTTGATAGTTTACCAAAATGTATTACTTTTGCGCTGTGATTTATGCAGGAAATTGCTGAAAAGTCCACAGTGTTCCACTAAATCACACAAAGACTTTGATATTGTACAAATTAATAATACACGATCATGAACAAGAAGAAGACAGCACCCGCCACCGAACAGCTTGTAAAGCTCCGCAAAAGATTATTGCCCAGCGGCAATACAGTTTTATTCCTGGACTACATCCAGAATGATGAACGAATAAGGGAAAGTCTCGGTCTCACTCTTCTTGGCGCAAAGACCGTCGACGCAAAGGAGCGCAACAAAGCAACGATGATCAAGGCGGAGAACCTGCGACTTAAAAAGGAACGGGAACTTCTCATGGGAAAGCAGGTTAGAGAGAATCAGGGACCCAGCACGCTGTTCCTCCCCTATTACAGAGCCATGGTTGAAGACCGTCACGGCAACCCCGACACACAGGGCAACTGGGGCAACTGGCGCAGCTGTCTGCGGTACCTTGAAGTGTATTGTACAGAGAATACCACTTTTGCCGACATAACGCCGAAATGGGTCCAGGGATTTAAGAACTATCTGGATCAGGTGGAAAAAGATACGCACAAGTTGCCCAGCAAGGCCAGCAAGAACAAATTCAACGGTCTGTCTCAAAGCTCAAAGGTCTCTTATTTCAATAAGTTGAAAGCTTGCCTTAACAAAGCCTTCAAGGAGCATGTCATCGATTACAATCCGGCTGACGCAGTTCAAGGATTCCGGGTTCCGGACACGGAGCGTCAGTATCTCACCATCGAGGAGGTCAGAAGCCTGATGGCAACAGACTGCAAATACCCGCAGCTCAAGAGAGCTTTCCTGTTCGGATGTCTGACCGGCTTGAGAAAGAGCGACATTCTGAAACTCACCTGGGGCGAGGTTCAGAAGTTCGGACCTTACACACGGCTTGTCTTCAAGCAGAAGAAGACCGGTGGCCAGGAATACCTTGATATTCCGGAGGCTGCCGTAGAATATCTCGGTGAGAGAGGTGACGCGAAAGCCGGCGATCTCGTATTCCGGACGTTCAAGTACAGTGCTGAAACCTCTCTGGAACTGCGCCGATGGGCATTGATGGCCGGTATCACAAAGGATTTCACATTCCATTGCAGCCGTCATACATTCGCGGTGCTTCTGCTCAATTCTGGAACCGACATTTATACCGTCTCCAAACTTCTCGGCCACAGGGAACTTGCTACCACTCAGATTTACGCTCACCTGATTGACCAGAAGAAACAGGATGCTGTCTCAAGAATCAGTAACTTGCTCGGTGACAACAAATAATATACGGCCATGTTAAGGAATGAAGCGGCGATGGCTATCGCCCTAATCAACAAGAACTCCAAGCTTATCGCAAATGCGGTCCAGACTGGAGATACGGCCATGCTGACCAGAGTTCTTTCAGAAGGAGTCGAATATGAGGAACTGGGCGGCATGGTGACCGAATATCTGGAGATTGACAAGGATCCGAAGCTGTACGGTCCCCTGCTGCATCTTGTAAATGTTGATTCGATTCTGGATTTTACCTATAAGAACAAGGAGTATCAATATGGTCCACAAATGATAGAACTGGCAACAGTCGTAGAAAACCTGAGGCAGGTTGCCGCCGGACTTGAGGCCGACACGCATCGCAACTATCCCAATCTGACAAAGTTCTTTTCAAATGAAAAGGCAAACGAGCTGTTTCACAGGGCATATAGGGCCGGAATTCTGACCGAGGATTATCAGCCCAAGAAAGGTGTCCAGATGTATCAGCTGAAACTCGTCGCCTATGCCATCATCCAGATACTGAACCTTCCCACTAGAGACCGTTGGTGCCGATTCAACGAGCAATGGAACCTTCATGAAGGCCGTTTATCCAGAATCTTCATACCGATGACCAAGGGCAACAATATATATAGGATTATACAGCTGTACCCCGAGGCCGATTTCCATGAGCTGCTGTCTCCTCAGCACAACCAGGAAACCCCGTTCAAAACGAACCTGACAAAGAAACAGGCGGCATCTTTGTTCAATGGTTTGCAGTTATACGGATTTCTTGATGCCAATACAGAGATAGAGAACTTCGAAGCTATGCTTGGAGTTATCAGAATGCCATCCTCAGCAATCAACTGGACCGGATCATATTACTCCCTCGTGTACTTCGCCAAGCTTGTTCTTATGGAAAGCAATCCAAAAGTGTGGCTCATGGTCGAGGACTGGTTCACCGTTGACAACAAGAAGCTTAATCACGGAACGCTGAAGAGCAAGAGCACCTTCCTGAACAGGAACAAGGACAATTATGAATTTACCGAAGTCCTGGACGACATAGTCCGCACTTCAATAGGAGAATTAGAATAGGATACATCGTACTCCCCGGGTGTCGTGTCTGCATTCCGGACACACACTTTGGGTATTAATAACAATTATACAGTTATGATGAACAACAATTCTATCATCTCTCTTTTTGTCTCCATCGGATTCACAAATCAAGAGTGAGGCCTACGCCGGGTGCGATGGCCTCTTTAAGCTCTGGCTGGAAGCCATGGGCACTTTCCAGTCAACCGTAATGAAGTCCAATGTGCGTTACAGCCGTTTCTGTGAGGACTTCATCAACTCCCATCTGTTTCACGATGCAACGGACTCAGCGTCAAGGAACGGCCACATGGTCAACCTTGGGCGCATCCGTTCCCTCCTTGAGCAAAGAGAGGACCTTGTCAGAAGATACAGTGCCGGAGAACTGTCCCAGGCCAGCTTTGACTCTTGCATGGAGGAACTCATGCTGATTCATAAAGGCATTGTCAGGGACATCGTCAGGGATTTCGACTGCCATCTCAGCGCCAGGACGATTCACATGATCACAAAGGCGGCCAATGACATCCCATTGTTCAAGAAACAGGTCAGCGAGGAGGAAATGTCTCTCCTGTTCAATGAATGCGTTTCATTCGAAAGGAATCTCGTGGCAGACAACAACGGCGTTCTGTCGTATTTCTTCAGCCAGCTGAACTATCATTCAATAATTACAAACCGCTACCAGTCGGTGATTGAGAGTCATCATCTGATCCTCAGTTCTTCGGCAAAAAAGTATCTCACGGCTCACCTGCTTGCAGCATCCCTCCGACAGTGGGAAGACAAGGAGAAGCCGGTGAAGCTGAAAGTGGACAGGTGGCTTCCGCTCATAAAGGAAACAGTTTTTACCGCAGAATGACTCTTTAATTGAAGCATTTATTGATACCGATATTGATATCAATTTTGCTATCAATGCGTTAACTTTTCACCAACAAGAGTACGATGTAATTTCGCCCTTCGAAAGCTCACGGGTTTTCGGAGGGCTTTCTTTTTTCACTGGAAACAACTAAAGTATCACAATTATGGAATTCAGTTCAAAAGAGATTCTAAAACTGGTTGAGCAAGCCAGCGGCTTGCCTGACATCCTCGGCAAGAGAGGCGAGTTGACATCACTGATCTTCCAGTTTCACGAGGTGGAGGAATATCTCAAACGCTTCGAGAGCCTGGAAGAGCTTACGAGGCATCTGAAAGAGGTGGAAGACAGGATGTATGTCTGCAAGTCCTACTTAACGACCAACGAGGCGATGCAGTATCTTTCGATGAGCAAATTTACGCTTCTGGAAGCTGCCAAGCGCCGTGAACTACCCTACTATACTCCACCAAGCAAGAGTTATTACTTCCTGCGCGAAGAACTTGATGAATGGGTCAACTCTTTCCGCGTGCCGTCGCAGAAAGAGATTGACGAGCAGGAAAGCAACACGGCCAGAAGGATTTAAAAAGTATGAAGAGCAAAATAACCGCCCATGATATTTCCCAGCTGAACAACAAGATAGACCTGCTTACCTTGAAGGTTGATTCAATTGGACAACATGACGATGAGAATATACGTAGCATCATCGGAAGAATAGACAGAATCGAGGATGAAATGAAAGGAACCAGCAATGTCATGTCTTCAAAGGAGGCGGCAGCCTATCTCGGGATATCAGTTGCAAAACTATACCAGCTCATCAGAAACAGCCAGCTTCCGTTCTTCAAGCCTAACAGGAAAATGTTCTTCGAGAGACACAGACTTGACGAATGGGTGGCGAATAACATCAAATGACAACACAATGGAACCAAGAATAACCCAAGAGAATTTCCATACCATATGGAATTCCATACTCATCAAAGCTACAGACAAATACGATACCCCACCTGAAGTTATACATGTAAGCAACTCAACTATCAGCACTTTGGGAAACTTCAGTGCATCCACAGGCAAGGGCAAGTCTAAGAAGACCTTCAATGTGTGCGCCATTGTTGCGTCGGCTCTCACCGGAAGCAAGGTTCTCAATTACGAAGCGAACTTCCCCGAAGGCAAAAGAAAAGTATTGTATTTCGACACGGAGCAGAGTTCGTATCACTGTCATAAGGTACTTGAGAGAATCAACAAATTGGCCGGTTTCCCTGCCGATCAGGACTGTGACCTCATTGAGTTTGTCATGCTGCGGGAATACAGTCCTCTTGACAGATGCCAGATAATCGAGCTTGCTCTGTCGGAAAGGCCTGATGTCGGCCTGGTCATAATAGATGGTCTCAGAGATCTTCTCTTTGATATCAATTCTTCAACTGAGGCTGCGGAAGTCATTGGCCTGCTGATGAAATGGACAAGCAGATACAACTTGCACATTCATACGGTCCTTCACTTGAACAAGGCTGATGACAATGTCCGAGGCCATATAGGGACCGAGCTCAATCACAAGGCGGAGACCATTCTTCAGATAAGCAAGAACGAGTCTGACGGCAATGTCAGCGAGGTTCATGCAACGCTTATCCGAGACAGGGAATTCCCTCCCTTCGCTTTCACCATCAACGACGAAGGTCTCCCTGAACTGGCAGAAGGAGTTGACCTCAGACCCAAAAAGACCAAGCGCAACTTCGACTATGAGATGCTGGGTGAGGAACTCCACCGTCAGGCTCTTGACATGGCATTTGAAGACGCGCCGGTTCCTGTCGGGTATAATGCTTTGTTGGAGCGCCTTGGTGCCGGTTATGCCAGCATCGGCTATGACCGAGCCAGAAACGTACACGTTAATGTCCTAAAGTTTCTTGTCGCCAATGACATTGTACAGAAAATAGACAAGGGATATGTTTACAACAGGGAATTTTCATACTCTCCCCGGGTATGTCGCTAAAAGCGGTTTGGTTTGGTATGGTGGGCATAGGGCAAACGGACTACAGGACTGCCAAAGGATATATCCCCGAAAAAGCGGTTTGGTTTAGTATGGTGTATATAGGGAATCAAACCACTGTACCGATTCTGTACCTAACAGCATATATGCCATTGACACAGAACAGATAACACATGGAAATAGAGGAATTAAAAAGCATACCCATTGACAAGCTCCTTTCTCTTCTTGGATTCGAACCCGTCAACAGAATCAGGGGCGGGACGCAGTTGCTATACCGCTCCCCTTTCCGTGGCGACCGTCATCCCTCCTTCTCAGTATCTGTCGTCAAGAATGTATGGCAGGACTACGCAACCGGGACCGGCGGCAATGTCATAGACCTTGCCATTCTTCTGAACGGCAATTGCTCCTTCCATGATGCCGCTGTGTGGCTGGAAGAGCAATCGAAAGCATTAGGGAGAGGACCCGTCGGTGTCCTTTCAAGCAGGGAGACAGTGGCTTTTATACGCGAAACAGACCCTGTGATTAAAGATGTGAAGGTCACTGACCTAACCCACAGAGCCCTTCTTTCTTATCTGCATTCGAGACAAATCCCTATGGATATTGGTACAAAGTATTGCCGTGAAGCCCATTACTCAGTGCGAGGACGGCCGTATTATGGAATCTGCTTCCTTAATATATTGGGCGGCATGGAAATCAGGAATGCCTACTTCAAGGGATGTCATGGAGCAAAAGCTCCTTCCGTCGTCCCTCTATCGAAACAGAGCCGTTCCGAGGCTTGCTGCATTTTTGAGGGCTTCATGGATTTTCTGTCGTTCAAGACCCTAGTAGCTAAAGGATTCCCCAATCTAATTGACAGTGATTGTATAGTTCTAAATTCAACCAGCATCGTCAGCAGAGCCATCCCTTTCATCGATGTCTATGATAAGGCATACGCTTTCACTGACAACGACCTGGCAGGTCGCATGGCCCTTGAGCGCATTGAGTCAGCTATGCCTGGCAAAATCACTTCCCTATCGGATATGTACTACGATTTCAATGACCTCAATGATTTCCTTATGCACAGCCATGGAAGCCCTCGTTAGGCGGAAGGTCTATTCATCCGTCTGAGCAAGTGAATCTAGTGGCATTCCGGATGTCCAATGCGAATTCGGTTTTGTGGCAAACGTGCCAAAACTCCTCCATTTCGGGGGAGTTTTCTTTTTGCCCGAAAATCTTGCTTTAAGTACCATTTTCAAGTACCAAATTGCCGATTTATGGGAAATTTTGCACTTTTTCCTAAAAAATTCTTCAACAAATATTTGGAATATGGATTTTGTTTATAGCTTGCACCAGTGAGGACAACAAAAATGACCGTTTTTTGGCACTATTGTACAACCTCCGATGGCAAACCATATGGCAAAAATAGATAAGAAAATATGAGCGGATTCTGGATTTTCGCAATCGTCCTGACAGCGGCTTATGTGCTTTATTACGGTATCATCATAAGCATCGATCTGTACGGGAAACCCAAGGAGCAGAACAAGGACTCTGAGGAGACATTTGAGATTAAGGATATGGAGTTCGAGGCTCCCAAGGCTGTCGAAGAAACATCCGGCGGTTTCCGCATCTCCGAGGATGATGGAGAAGGTGGCAACAAGTGGAATGAGACTGTTACAAGACAGTTGACACCAGCTGTTGAGCAGGAAGATGCTCCCAAGCTTGACGCTACCGGGAAGCCGCTCTCCCCTGCCCAGGAGAAAATCAACGAGACACAGGAGAACATGGAGGACATTGATGTTCAGTATAACGGCGAGCTGATGAACGAGACCATGAAGATGGCAATACTCACGGGCAAGCCCCTTCCTGTTAAAATTAATAAGGTAGCTGCCGGCAATTCCGGTGAAGGAGGAAAGGGAAATGTTACGAAAGGTATTGACAGGCTGTAAAGGACGGATTTTGCGAACCATTGTGATGACCATCCTGCTGGGAGTAATCCAGATACCGGACGCTGCGGCAAAGTGCGGTGGCGTGAATTACTCCTGGGGAGCCGATGCCCTTGCGACTGCCCATGACTTCACGGTGACTATGATGCAGTATGTTCAATACATATGTTATGCAGTGGCTGGTGTAGTGTCCGTCATATCCGGACTACTGGTTTACATCAAAATGCAGAATGGCGAAAGCGACACAAAAAAGGATATTGAGTTGCTTGTTGGAGCCGGACTGTTCTTGATAGGTGCTTCGATAGTATTCCCGGCATTTTTCGGGTATCGTACATAACGGCTTGACCACCCGGACTGACTGCTGGAAGGCCAACAGCATGAGGCTAGGGTTCAAGAAAGCTCTGCTGCAGAAGAGCTGATATAGTAACAAGGTAATTAACAAACAATCAGACAACAATGAGAAAGTTAGGAAAACGACTCAAAAGTATAGTCACTTCCCCACGTCTCGGAGCCATGGCTCTCACGCTGCTTGTCAGTACGGCCACTTTCGCACAGAATGCGGCCGGTGACTACACCGCCGGAACCAACGCGCTCTCGACTGTCGCGGAAGAGATTGCGAAATATGTGCCGATTGTCGTCAAACTCTGCTACGCCATCGCTGGTGTGGTAGCCATCATCGGCGCAATCAGTGTGTACATCGCCATGAACAACGAGGAACAGGATGTCAAGAAGAAGATCATGATGGTCGTCGGTGCCTGTATCTTCCTCGTGGCAGCTGCACAGGCTCTGCCTCTGTTCTTCGGTCTGTAACCAGTAATCAACAACAAGACTGATGGATGGAAAAAACAGTCAAGGACAGCCGCTACCCAGATTACCCACTGTTCAAGGGCCTGCAACGCCCCCTTGAATTTATGGGTCTTCAAGGACGGTACATCTATTGGGCGGCAGGCACCGCTGGTGCGGCCATTCTGGGCTTCATCATCGTGTACTGCATCGCAGGATTCGTTGCAGGTCTCATCACTCTCGCCGTGGCCATCACGGTCGGAGCCGGCCTCATTCTCATAATGAAGAGGAAAGGTCTCCACTCCAAGAAGAACGACCACGGTGTGTACATCTTCGCATACTCAAAGAGATTATAAACTTTCAAGGCGGGCTCACCCCGTACAGGATGAGCCTGCTTTAAAACAAAAACAGCAGGAATGACACTCTATGTAATCTTGATATTCGTAGCAATACTTGGAGGAATGGCCATATCGGTAGCCGCGTTCGGCACCGGAGGCAAACGCAAGAAGATATTCCAGGACATCTACTTCACGATTGAGGAAGTGGATGGCGTGGCCGTTCTCTACACCAAGACCGGCGAGTACTCATCCATTCTGAAGATGGAGAACCCGGTCCAGAAGTATTCGGCGAACATAGATGCCTACTATGAGTTCACCCAGCTGTTCACCTCCATTGCCCAGACTCTTGGCGAGGGATATGCGCTGCAGAAGCAGGACGTATTCAGCCGCAGGCATTTCAGCGATGAAAGCGGTGACAGCCACGAGTACCTTTCCGACAGCTATTTCCGCTATTTCAGGGGACGTGAGTACACCGATGCCGTGACTTATCTTGTTATCACCCAGGAATGCCGAAAAGGCCGTCTCTTCTCATACGACTCAAGGAAATGGAGGGATTTCCAGGTCAAGACACGCAAGGTTCTTGACCAGCTGAAGGATGCGGGTGTGAAAGCGCGGTTCCTCTCAAAGGAAGAGGCCAGCAACTATGTTGACCGCTATTTCGCCATGAACTTCACTGACAGGACAGTCTCAATGACCGGATTCAAGGTCGATGATGAGACCATCTCCATGGGAGACCGCAAGTGCAAGTTCTATTCACTCGTCGATGTGGACAGCATCAGTCTGCCGTCTCTCATCAGACCGTTCACCAATATCGAGGTGAACAATGCCACGATGCCTGTTGACCTGCTCAATGCCATAGACAGCATTCCGGGAGCACAGGCCGTCATCTACAACCAGATCATTTTCGTTCCGGGACAGAAGCACGAGCTTGCCGTCCTGGACAAGAAGAAGAACAGACATGCCAGCATCCCGAGCCCTGCCAACCAGATGGCCGTCGAGGACATCAAGAAGGTGCAGGAGGTCATTGCCAGGGAGAGCAAGCAGCTTGTCTATAGCCATTTCAATCTTGCCGTGGTCACAGGCCGTGACACGGATTTCCAGAAATGCACCAATCATATTGAGAACGCCTTCGGGCGACTCGGCATTCACATCAGCAAGCGGGCCTACAACCAGCTTGAGCTGTTCGTGAACTCGTTCCCGGGCAACTGCTACGGAATGAATCCGGACTATGACCGTTTCCTCACCCTGAGTGACGCAGCGGCCTGTCTGATGTATAAGGAGAAGATACAGCACAGCGAGGAAACCCCGCTGAAGATATACTACACCGACCGCCAGGGCGTGCCTGTGGCCATTGACATAACAGGAAAGGAGGGAAAGGAAAAGATAACAGACAACTCGAACTTTTTCTGCCTCGGCCCTTCAGGAAGCGGCAAGTCCTTCCACATGAATTCTGTCGTCAGGCAGATGTGGGAGCAGAACACGGATATTGTAATGGTCGATACCGGTAACTCATACGAGGGTCTCTGCGAATATGTCGGAGGAAAATACATAAGCTATACGGACGAGCATCCCATCACGATGAACCCGTTCCGCATCAAGCGTGAGGAATACAACATCGAGAAGGTGGGATTCCTGAAGAACCTCATCATGCTCATCTGGAAAGGCACCCAGGGCACTGTCACCAAGACGGAGGACAAGCTCATCGAGCAGGCCATCACAGAGTATTTCGCAGCTCATTTCGACGGGAAGATTGACAACCTCTGCTTCAACACCTTCTATGAGTTCAGTGTGAAAAGGCTCCCTGAGATTTGCAACGAAAATAACCTTGCCGGAATCGACCTGTCAGCCTACAACTATCTAATGAAGGAGTTCTACAAGGGCGGCAACCATGAGGTGACACTGAACGAGGACCTGGACAACAGCCTCTTTGATGAGACGTTCATCGTCTTCGAGATTGACTCCATCAAGGATGACCCTCTCCTTTTCCCTCTCGTTACACTCATCATCATGGACCTTTTCATCCAGAAGATGCGAATCAAGAAGAACCGCAAGATTCTGGTCATCGAGGAGGCATGGAAGGCCATCGCCACCCCTATGATGGCCGAATACATCAAGTACCTCTATAAGACCGCCAGAAAGTTCTGGGCAAGCGTCGGTGTGGTGACACAGGAGATTCAGGACATCGTTGGCTCTCCTATCGTCAAGGAGGCCATCATCAACAACTCCGATGTTGTGATGCTGCTTGACCAGAGCAAGTTCAGGGAGCGTTTCGACGAGATTCAGGCCATCCTCGGACTGACCGAGGTGGACTGCAAGAAGATCTTCACCATCAACAGGCTTGAGAACAAGGAAGGGCGCAGCTTCTTCCGTGAGGTCTTCATCCGTCGCGGTCAGGTCGGAGCGGTGTATGGAGTCGAGGAACCGCATGAGTGCTATATGACCTATACAACTGAACGAGCCGAAAAGGATGCCCTGAAACTGTACAAAGCGGAGCTCCGGTGCAACCACCAGCAGGCCATCGAAGCCTACTGCCGAGACTGGGACCGCAGCGGCATCAGCAAATCGCTGCCGTTCGCCCAGAAGGTCAACGAGGCGGGACATGTACTAAATCTCAAATGAAAGTAAAATGAGGAAAGTCCTGCATATAATATTGGTTACAATCGTTCTTCTTATGCCGAAGAGCGCCATGGCCCAGTACTACAGCATCAACATTGATGCGAAGACTGCTGCGGCCATGGTTGCGGCATACGGTACTGGAACGGCAGCCGAGGCATACTATAATGCCCAGATACAGGACATCCGCAAGCACTACAGGGCAGCCGAGGTGGCAGCTGCCGCCATCTTCTCCTCCAAGTATCTTGACCGCCGGGCACAGACTGATTTGGGAATATGGGCAAGTGCAACGGAGAACTACTATTACCGCCGCATCTACAACATGGTTTCGGCCAAGATAATGCCGAAAATCTGGACTGTTGGCGGCATGATGCTCCGAAACCCGCAGAATGCTCTCTACTGGGGCTCCTACCTGCTGAAAACCTGCGATGACACAAAGTCGTTGTGCATGCAGTTCGAGTCCGTCGTCACCAACAGCACACTTTCATTCAGCGACATCGCCTTCCTTGAAATCAACTCCAGTGTGGCAGACCTACTGAATCTGTCCTATCTCGGCGATGTGGATTTCCAATCAATGCTTGATGCTTTTGGAGAGGCCGGTGAGCATATCACCCTCGACAATCTCAAGTCAGACCTCGGCACCCTGTATCAGAAAGGCGTGTCATTGGCAACCACCGGAATCAGCAATCTCGGTGAAAGCCTGCTCCAGAGAAGCAACTTCAATGACCTGTTTGAAGGGAAGGTCGGCGCAGCCCTGACCATCGTGGACAACTATCAGGACCTGTTCCAGTCCTTCGAGAACAATGCAGGGCAGACACTGCTCAACCTTGTCGGAGGAGAGGAAGGCGTTGCCAACCTCTTCAATATTTCCGACTACAGCCTTACATCCTGGATTGATGACTATGCCCGTGAGCAGATGGGACAGTACTACACCCAGAGATGGTACATATACAAGAGGGAAACAGGAAATGAGACCGTCTGCAACTACAATCCTCCTACAGGAAAGAAAGACATCACCGACGGCAACCACTGGTACAGGATAAGCACCTCCAGTTCGAGCTTCACACCATCCTCATCCCAACTCGCGGCAGCCAAGGCCAACAGCGAAGCCCGTGCTGGATGGTCACAGACGAAGGTCAACAATCTGAACTCCGCCAATGACGGCACGAGATACTATATCTCCTACTGGCTGAACAGCTATATCATCAAGGGGTTCTTCGGCAACGTCAAGTCCAAGGCTTACGCCTATTCCATCACTGTCACAAGGTCATGGAATAACGAGGAAGAGGTCTATGAGGATTACTTCGACTCCTACTCCATGGATTTGAACACCTTCAAGGCGCAGCTTCAGGCGCGTCTGAACGAGATGAACGAGAACGAGGAAGGAGTCACCTACTATATCGGTTCCGATGAGAAGAACTACTACCAGACCACCGATGAACGCACTATTGAAGGTGTCGAGGCAGTGACTATCAGCGTGACCTGCACCGACGGGGCAAAGCTCGGCGAGGGCTCCACACAGTACAAGTGTTCATCCTGCGGCAGCTCCCTTTCTGCGCACACTAAGGAATGCTCCATGAAGACATCCATCATCGAATCCGGCACCGACACATCGGAGCTGGAGGCCATGGAATCGGAACTCCGTTCAAAGATTGATGACCTCAATTCAAGGATCCGTGCACTGGAAAATGAGAATGCCGCCCTGCTGAAGGAAATCTCCACCGCGAGCATTGAAGATGCCGTCGGACTGCGCCAGAAGTACAACGAGAACAAGGATAAGATCGATGCCCTCAAGGTTGAGCTGGCCGATTACCAGAGTCAGCTTGACGAAGTCTCGGAGGCCATCTCAGAAGCCGATTCAGACGATGACGTTCCTACGGACGACTACCGCAGGATTCCGGCGCTCATGCAGGAATGCCAGCAGACCTACGGGCTCATCTGGCAGGATGCGGGCTCATGGAGCGGCTACACATTCATCAGGAAAGCCAAGCTGCCGGACATGAACGCGACAGTGACCTTCAAGGCCAAACTCTCCATTGCCAGGAAGCCCAAGTATTTCCTCTGGATAAAGATTCACAGGGCCATCGTTCAGATAGACTGGGAACTCACTTCGGAACTCACCAGCACACAGGTTGTGGACGTGCTGACCCTTGACAGCTCCATGAGCGAGAAGGAAAAGACGAACCTGGTCAACAACAGAGTCTCAGAAGTGGCAAGGATGTACCCGTCCTGCAAGGTATCAACCGAATATGTCAAGAGCGACCCGCTTCAGGAGGATGACACGACAGACACCTATCACCTGCTTTGGTCAAGTGACAGGCTTGAGATAGCACGCGAGATTGACAGCAGGGTCACCAAGATTTACGCTGACCTTGTCTCTCTGGAGAAGATGATGGCATACAAGTACAGATTCATCGACTTCCTGCGTGATGTCAGTCCGCTTGTGGATTCTGACCAGGGACGCAAGCTCACCGTGGCTGAGGAGTGCAAGAAACAATGGTTGGAGAATGCCCGCAAGGGAAAACAGGATGAGGAGTGACATGAGGAAGGGACTGTACATAATCATCTGCCTGCTGGCATTCTTCCCTGACATTGCACATGCCCAGTGGAGTTTTGACGTGCCTTCCATTGAGGCGTACATCAATGACCACAAGGAACAGCGCAGCCTTCTCATTGCAAGAGCCACACTGGAGCAGAGCAATGCCCTGCTGCATGAATACAGCAAGGATGCGAACGTGGATTTCAGGGAGATAAACGTGGAGCTTGACAAATACACACGAGCCTTTGACGTGATTGATGTCCTGTACCAGACGCTCAGGACATCCCTGAACGCCTACGACACCTACGACAATATCAGCAAGCGTCTTGTTGACTACAAGAACATGCTGACGCAATACCACGACAAATGTCTCAGCCAGCTGGACATAGTCAGTACCGATACGCTCATCATTTCCGTCAACAGGCACATGCTGGAGATGGTGGCCGGTGAGTGTCAGAATATATACAGGTCATTCAGCGACCTTGTCCTGTATGTTACAGGGACAGCGGCATGCAGCTCGTCCGACCTCCTGATGGTACTTGAAAGTATCAACAAGGCAATGGACAGCATAAGGCTTCATCTGAACACGGCATATTTCGAGACATGGAAATACATACAGGTCAGGACCGGCTACTGGAAGGCGCAAGTCTATAGGGCCAAGTCCCTGCCTGAGATACTAGAAGGGTCATTCGGCAGATGGCGGATGGCCGGGAAACTTGATTATTAAAAAGTATGACAATGAAACGGATCATTCTTTCATGCATTGCAGCCGTCTGTGCTTTCTCGGCACAGGCGCAGTACGTGACATACAACCACAGTGAGACCAAGCTGAATCAGGTGACGGTCATGGAGACCGGCGCGGGCTCCCTCACCCCTGATGCCTACTACACCGTGCTTCACAGGAAATACAGCGAATCGGCATCGTCAAAGAACAAGCTCCGTTACCGTACTGAGGCCAGCGCATCGGCGTTCCTTCAGGTAAAGATGGCCGACACAGTCGAAACATCGCTTTCGCAGCGTGCAAGGATTGAGGCTCTCAACATGGCAGACCGCAAAGCGGATATTGCTTGGCTATCGGAAGGTCCGAAGATTGAGGCCAAGCTCAAATCTTTTCAGGACAACATCGGAAGGATAGCATCCGTAGGCGGCGGCTCAACGGAGGAGGAACGCTGGCAGGAATACTACAACCTGTTCCAGACAGCCATCCGTTCACTTCAGGAGTCCTATCTGCCAAATTCGGAGCGCAAGCGCGAATATCTGAGAATCTACTCAGACCTGTGCAGCCAGAACGAGGCCCTTCTCTCATATATCGTCATGCTCAACAGCAGACAGTCAACCTCCGAGTCTTTGGCTTCAACCCTCGTCCTGCCTAACCGCCGTGGCGAGATAGCGAAAGAGGCCGGAAGCCGCTGGAAGAGCATGGTAACATCAAACCAGATAACGGAATAAGGCTATGGCAGATATCATTTCAGGACTTGGCGTTGACCTCCTTGAGGAGGAAATCGACGATGTCATCTTCCAGACCAACGAGTTCCTCTGCGACGCTACTTTCACAGGCTCTCAGGGCCCGTTCTGGTGGATCCTGCAGATGTGCATGGCACTGGCTGCCCTGTTCTCCATCATCGTCGCTGCGGGCATGGCCTACAAGATGATGGTCAAGCACGAGCCGCTGGACATCATGAAGCTCTTCCGACCGCTGGCCGTGAGCATCGTACTCTGCTGGTGGTACCCGCCTGCTGACACAGGCATCACCAACAGCGGAAACAGCTGGTGCATACTGGATTTCCTTTCTTACATACCTAACTGCATAGGTTCCTACACGCATGACCTCTATGAGGCGGAAGCGTCGCAGATAAGCGACAAGTTCGACGAGGTGCAGGAACTGCTGCATGTCAGGGACACGCTCTATCAGGACCTGCAGGCACAGGCCGAGGTCGCACACAGCGGTACATCGGACCCGAACCTTGTCGAGGCCACCATGGAACATGCCGGGGTCGATGAGGTGACGAACATGGAGAAGGACGCATCGAAGCTGTGGTTCACGTCGCTGACTGCGGGAGCCGTCGTCGGTCTTGACAAGATCATCATGCTCATTGCGCTCATAGTGTTCCGCATCGGCTGGTGGGGAACGATATACTGTCAGCAGATACTTCTGGGAATGCTTACCATCTTCGGACCGATACAATGGGCGTTCTCGCTTCTCCCGAAATGGGAAGGCTCATGGGCCAAGTGGCTCATACGTTACCTGACGGTACATTTCTACGGAGCCATGCTATACTTCGTGGGTTTCTACGTCCTGCTGCTCTTCGATATAGTGCTGTGCATACAGGTCGAGGACCTCACGGCCATCACCCAAAGCCAAGCGACTATGGCGGCATTCCTCCAGAACGCATTCTTCTCGACGGGCTACATGATGGCAGCCAGCATAGTGGCCCTGAAGTGCCTGAACCTCGTTCCAGACCTTGCGGCATGGATGATACCGGAAGGTGATACGGCATTCTCGACACGAAACTTCGGCGAGGGTGTGGCTCAGCAGGCCAAGGCAACCGCCACCGGAATGCTCAGCGGAAACATATTGTGACAATAATAACCTGTATTTGATATGGTCATAAAGAATTTGGAAAACAAGATCAAGCTGGTAGGCATAGTGTGCAGCCTCTTTCTGGTAGGCTGCATAGTCATCAGCATCTCAAGCATACTGACAGCAAGAGGAATGGTGTCGGATGCGCAGAAGAAAGTGTACGTGCTGGACGGCAACGTCCCTATCCTCGTCGAGAGGAGCACGATGGATGAGACACTGGAGGTCGAGGCGAAGAGTCACATAGAGATGTTCCATCACTATTTCTTCACGCTCGCTCCGGATGACAAGTACATCAAGTACACCATGGAGAAGGCCATGTATCTGGTCGATGAGACCGGCCTTGCCCAGTACAACACCCTCAAGGAGAAAGGCTTCTACTCAAACATCATGGGAACCAGTGCAGTGTTCAGCATCTACTGTGACAGCATCAGGGTGGACACCAAGAACATGGAGTTCACCTACTACGGCCGTCAGAGGATTGAACGCCGGAGCAGCATCCTGATGCGTGAGCTCGTCACAGCCGGGCAGCTCCAGAGGGTACCTAGAACGGACAACAACCCTCACGGACTTCTCATAGTGAACTGGCGCACACTCATTAACAAGGACATTGAGCAGAAGAACAAGATAAACTACTGATGCCATGGGAAACCTGAAGAAAATGATTCTCGGCGAGAAGATGCCGGATAAGGATGACCCGAAATACCGGGAAAAGTATGAGAAGGATGTGGAAGCCGGACGCAGGTTCGCGCGTGCCACCAAGATTGACAGCCTGGCCGGACATATCCAGAAGTTCGCTGCAAAGCACGGCAAGCTCTTCCTTGCCATCGTGTTCGGCTTTGTCATAGCCTGCTTTGCTTTGAACATCTACCATCTGGCAAGAGCTTACAAGCATAGAGAGAAACCTGTCAGCGCCACCCAGATGCAGGAGGAACGGCTGAAGGAAAGGATGCTTGAGAATGACAGAACAATAACATTGAAGGAATATGAACCTACTGAAGAAGATTGAATTCAAGAGACCGAAATACATGATTCCGGCTCTGATATACTTTCCCCTCCTTTTCACGGGGTACTTCGTCATTGACACCCTTCATACCAAGAAGGCCGATATTCCGGACCCCGACATGGAGACTACGGACTATATCAACCCGAACCTGCCGCAGGCCAAGGTCAAGGACGAAATTGAAGGAAAGTACGAGAGTATGGTCAAATCCTACGGCAAGATCAGCGACCTGAGCGCCATCGGCAACATCGAGCGTGACGGCACGGACGAGCCGAAGGAGGAGTACCAGTCACAGTACACCGACGAGGACAGGGCCACGATGGACTCGATGGCCATGGAGCAGGCCCGCACACAGGCAAGGATGCTTGAGATGCAGGAGCAGCTCAGGCAGAGTGCCGAACGCGGCCAGTCAATGAACGCCGGTCTTGCCGACCTTCAGATGACCGAAGACGAGAGACTGGCGGCAAGCCTGAAACGTGAGCAGGAGCTGGAGGCCGAACTTGCCAGCCTTCGCAGTCAGGCGCAGTCTTCAGTGACGGACGCTATAGCAGCAGACTCACCTGCCGAAAAGACCATCACCGTTGCTGACAATGCCGTGTCGGCCCCGACGGAGGAGGATGAGGTGCAGCAGGTGGTAAAGCGAACCGTTCAGCCGTCGGACTGCTTCCATACGATTGCAGAGAACGACCCTCAGCCGAATCTCATCAAGGCTATCATCGATGAGGATATCAAGGCCGTGGACGGCAGCCGTGTAAGGCTCCGTCTTCTGGATGACGTTCAGGTCGGCGAGGTGATGATGAAGAAAGGCAGTTACATATACGCCATCATGAACGGATTCGGAAGCCAGCGGGTGAAGGGAAACGTCACCAGCGTGCTTGTCGGAGACAACATCATCAAGGTCAGCCTTTCGGTCTATGATACTGACGGTCTGGAAGGTCTGTATGTGCCGTCCGTGGCTCAGATGCAGCTCATGTATGCCTCGAAGAAGCATATCAATGACTGTATGGAGAAATGCGGCGGTACTCCCCTCTCCGACTCTCCTGATGAATGCTGGTACTGGACCAGCACCGAGGTCAGCGGACAGGAGACGGCCAAGGCATGGCTCTACAGCATAGTGACGGGAGCACGTCAGGAGACACCGAAGGATGAGAGACACAAAGTAAGACCTGTAGTAACAATCTACTAATCTGCCATGGAAGAGAGCAAGGACCTTATCACCGCCTACAAGATATTCCGGTCACTGGTATATGTGTCAGTCATACTGGAGTTCTTCATGTATGCCATCGACCCCCAGATGCTTGACTTTTGGGGAGGCATCGTCTGTGACATCCACGGACGGATGAAACGCTGGTTCATATACAATGACGGCAACCTCATCTGGAGCAAGACGGCGACGCTGCTCGCCATCTGCATCACCTGCATCGGCACCAGGAACCGAAAGGCTCTTGAGTTCGACGCACGCAGGATGGTCCTCTACCCTTTGGTCAGCGGCATCTTCATAATCGTCCTATCCGTATGGCTCTTCGGTCATACCATGGAGACACGCATCTACTCCATCACGCTGAACAGGTGGCTCTACATGGCAGCCTCCGTCATCGGAACCATCCTCGTGCACAAGGCTCTGGACAATATCTCGAAGTTCCTGAAGGAGGGTCTTCTGAAAGACCGCTTCAATTTCGAGAACGAGTCCTTCGAGCAGTGCGAGGAGAAGATGGAGAACAAGTACAGCGTCAACATCCCGATGCGGTACTACTACAAGGGCAAGTTCCGCAAAGGATGGGTGAACATAGTCAATCCTTTTCGCGGGACATGGGTCGTCGGTACTCCGGGATCCGGTAAGACCTTCTCCATCATCGAGCCGTTCATCCGTCAGCACAGCGCAAAGGGCTTTGCCATGGTGGTCTATGACTACAAGTTCCCTACCCTTGCCACGAAACTGTACTACCACTACAAGCTCAATGAGAAGAAGAACAAGCTGCCGAAAGGCTGCCAGTTCAATATCATCAATTTCGTTGACATCGAATATTCACGCCGTGTCAACCCTATTCAGCTGAAATACATCAACAACCTTGCAGCAGCCAGCGAGACGGCTGAGACCCTGCTGGACTCACTCCAAAAGGGCAAGAAGGAAGGTGGCGGCGGTTCCGACCAGTTCTTCCAGACTTCTGCCGTGAACTTCCTTGCAGCCTGCATCTTCTTTTTCTGCAACTACAACAAGCTGCCGTATGACAAGGCCGGCAATGCCCTGATTGCTGAATACGACGAGGACAGGCAGACAGGCCAGAAGAGACTCACCGGAAGGGCGAAGAACAAGGAAGGTCTCTATGTGGAGCCAGACCACTGGCTTGGCCAGTTCTCCGACATGCCGCATATCCTGTCCTTCCTGAATCTGGACTATCAGACCATCTTCGATGTTCTCCAGACTGACCCTGAGGTCGCTCCTCTGTTGGGACCGTTCCAGACTGCAATGAAGAATAATGCCATGGAGCAACTTGAAGGTATGATAGGCACACTGCGCGTCTATACAAGCCGTCTGGCCACCAAGGAATCCTACTGGATATTCCACAAGGACGGCGACGATTTTGACCTGAAGGTCAGCGACCCGGAGCATCCGAGCTATCTTCTCATCGCCAACGACCCTGAGATGGAGAGCATCATCGGAGCCCTCAATGCCCTTATCCTTAACCGTCTTGTCACGAGAGTGAACACCGGTCAGGGCAAGAATGTCCCAGTCAGCATCATCGTCGATGAGCTGCCGACGCTGTATTTCCACAAGATTGACCGTCTCATCGGTACGGCTCGAAGCAACAAGGTGAGTGTGACGCTCGGTTTTCAGGAACTGCCACAGCTGGAAAGTGACTACGGCAAGGTGGGAATGCAGAAAGTCATTACCACCGTCGGCAATGTGGTCAGCGGATCGGCCAGAGCCAAGGAGACGCTTGAATGGCTCTCCAACGACATCTTCGGCAAGGTGGTGCAGCTCAAGAAGGGTGTGACCATAGACCGGGACCGAACATCCATCAATCTCAACGAGAACATGGACAACCTTGTCCCGGCATCGAAGATTTCGGACATGCCTACCGGCTGGATCTGCGGACAGACTGCCCGTGACTTCGTGAAGACCAAGACAGGACATAAGGACTCGATGAACATACAGGAGAGCGCGGAGTTCCAGACTTCCAAGTTTTACTGCAAGACGGACTTCAACATGAAGGAGATTGCCGAGGAAGAGAAACGGTACATGCCGCTCCCGAAGTTCTACACCTTTTCCTCCCGCGAGGCACGTGAGCATATTCTCTATGAGAATTTTGTGAACGTCAACAGAGAGGTCGCTGAGATGTGCCGCACCATAACGCAGTTTGCAAAGAAATAGTGATTTACAAAATACCCAGTAATTATGGAATACAAAGCATTCAAAGAAGAAGAGATCCCTTACGGCATCTTGTCGCAGTACGGTCTCACACAGGAAATGATTGAAGACTTGCCTATGCACGTCATCGATGCCATTCTGGACGGACGGCGCACGCCCGTCCTGCCTATCCGCATCAAGGATGACAGCGGCAATGTCATCACCAGCCGCACACGCTTCATGCTCTGCCGTCAGGATGACGGGGGTGTGGACGTGTTATTCTATCCGCAGCTTCAGCACTGCGACATCGGACAGTACAGCAAGGAGCAGCAAAACGCGCTCCGTGAAGGCAAGGCCATCGTTGCACAGTCGCCTGATGACGGCACGACCAAGTGCTTCGTCCAGATCGACATGGACACCAATCAGGTCATGTATGTCCCGACACCCGTCATCGGCCGTAACCTCCGTTCGCTGATGGACAGTTTCCGCCTCACCTCGGCAGAGATTCAGATGGTTCAGGACGGTGAGCCCGTCACGTTCATGGAGTCAGACGAGATGGTGACGGCTGGCATCGACCTTAACGAAAGGACGGGCATACGCATGTGCACCGGCGATGTTGGACGCTGGCGTTCACAACAGAGCACCATGCTCGACAAGTACAACTTCGGCATCTTCGGCTGCTGGATAAGGGATGACAACGGTGATCTGAACCATGTCAACGAGGAGGATTACACCGATGAGATATGGGAGGAGCAGAAGAAGGTCATATCAAGGAACAGTGGAATGAAACGATAAACAATAAGCATCATGGAACAGAAATATTATACGGAAGACGAGCTCGTCCAGATGTATCAGGACGGCAAAATCAGCCTGGTGGAATACATCAGCATGCACTCTGAGGAGTGGAAGAATGAATATGAATCCTTCTGTGAGGAATCCGGTGTCCAAACCGATGAGAAGAGTGCCATGGACTTCCTCGACATGAAGGGAAGCGAGTTGGAACTTGCCATTGAGAAGGGTGACGCTTAATCCGGACGGCCATGTCAATCAGGACAAACGCATTGGGATATTACGGAGACCTTGCACCTGAGTTGCAGTCTCTCCTGAGGAAGAACGGCATGCAGGCACACATCATCTCTGATGGAGCGGATGTGAAGCTTGCCGTTCAGGGACACGACTCCCCTCTCCTCACCTATGACCTCAATCCGCAGCAGCTGAAGGCGCTGACCGACTGGGGTTCGACATACGCCAACAAGCACGCCTATGACACGTTCGCGGCGCTCGTTTCGGAGAATTTTCATCTGCCGAAGGACTTCGTACATGCCAGGAATGCCAACGGGCGTGTGGTGATGGGACTTCACGGCTATCGAATCGGTACCGGGGAGTATGGCCGCCAGCCGAACATGTGGAACCGTTACGGAATCCTCGGATGGACTCCGAGAATGCAGGACGGATTCCATATGCGCAGGGTCGGAGGCTCACTCTATATGGGCGGAGCACCAATGGTGGCCGACAGACCTGACGGCAGGATCAAGCCCGGCGAACTCCAGAACGGCGGCTACGGCTTCTACTACAAGGGACAGTCAGCTCAGCAGACGCAGACAGCAGAAAACCGTCAGCAGGGATATGATGTGCTCAGTGAGCTGAAGGGCATCGTTCCCCAGATTCAGGAAAGGCAGAAATCCGATAAGGCTGCCATAGCATACAGCGACAGGATAACGTCCGATGTCTATTTCACCAAGGACAGCTGGAAGGAGATTCTGGACAGCCACGGTCTTGTGTTGGATGAGAATTCAAAGACGCTGACGGTACAGTCGATGGCCATCAACAGGGATTTCGTCTATGACCTTTCCGATGAAGAGCTGAACACCCTGATGAACGCATCAATCAAAGATGTTTCATTGGAGAAGCGACTGGACGTGCTCAACGACATCATCGGTCCTGACTATGTGAAGGGCGTGACAATGGAAGCCCTGAACAGCAGGGAGCAGATAAACATCGCCGTGAAGCCTGAGGTCATCGCCGAGATTACAGCACAGGAGAAGGAATCATACAGGGTCCAGCAGGAAAACGTCATTCTGGAGCCTCAGATGTTGAAGTCTCTCTCCCCTTTCATCGCACCGATTGAGGAGAGCCGTGACGTGGCTCATGTGGACGGTCAGAGCGTCTATGATAACGGCAAGGGATGGTTCCGCGAAGGCCAGTACGGACGCGAGGTGACAGTCCAGGATATCAAGGTCGAGCCTGTAAAGGTTCAGGATGACGAGAAGCGTCAGACCAGCATGAAGTACCGGATGACGGCTGTCATCAACGGCGAGGCCATCACCCATGAGATATCACAGAGGCAGTATGACAAGTTCATGGCCGTCGATGACTATCACCGCATGAAGCTGTTCTCACAGGTCTTCAAGGAGGTGGACATGAAGGACCTTCCGCAGGAGCGTGAAGGAAAGCATTTCGGCATCGGACTGCTTGCCGCACTCACCGTTGCTGGAGAGCTGGCCAGAGGACCGATGATGCATCACCATGCACCGGACCTCTACATGGAGCGCCATGCAGGAGGCTCAATCTATATGAAACCGGGCGTTGACTCGCCGCAGGATATTGCAAGCCGTGCTTTTGAAGCAGGCATCAATGCCGCAGAACACGGCGTAGGATTAGGACGATAAATAACTGTACAACTATGGCCAATCTCACATACGAAGACTACAAGCAGAGGCTGAACATACAGGATATACTGGTGGAAGCCGGGTATGTCAGGAACCGTCGAGACGGTCTCCGTTATCCGTCGTATGTAAGGCTCGACGAGGATGGAAGACGTATTCGCGGTGACAAGTTCATCGTCACCCAGAACAGCCAGTGCTGCTTCCATCCGCCAGTCCAGAAGTCATACAACATCATTTCTTTTATCAAGGAGCATCCTGAACTTTTCAGGGACTACACATCCGGAATGAATCTCGATCTTCTGGTAAACAAGGTATGCTGCAAGCTGCTGAACACCACATACGATGAAAGCAACGCAGAAGCCAGAGAATCCGTCAGGGAACCGAAGCCTTTCCGTCTGGAGGACTATGACATCCACCGTTTTGAAGGAAGGGACAAGGAAAGCCAGAAGGCCTTCTATCCGTACTTCAAGCATAGAGGCATAGACCTCTCGACCCAGTTTGCTTTCAGGAAGAACTTCGTTCTGGCATCAAGGACGACCTCGTCCAGTTCGGGTCTCAGGAATCTCTCCTTCCCTCTCACTATACCCGGAAAGGACGATACTGTTGTAGGATTCGAGGAGCGTGGCCGCATGAGACGTGACGGAGAGAAATCCTACAAGGGGAAGGCCGAAGGCAGCAACGCCAGCGAAGGGCTGTGGATGGCATCACCGGCGGGAACGAAGCTGGAGAACGCCGGTCGTGTTCTTCTCTTTGAAAGCGCCTATGATGCCATGGCCTATTACCAGCTGCGCCACAAGGATGATAAGGATCTCAAAGATGCAGTTTTCGTCTCGACAGGAGGCACACCGACGGTAAGTCAGATAAAGGGACTTATCAGGAACTCCCCTTCTGCAACATTCCACCTCTGTTTTGACAACGACACTGCCGGGAAGCAGTTCGTGAAGAACTTCGGGAACGTCATGGCCCAGGAGAAGCCTTACAGTCAGGCGGCAGTCGATTTCAAAAACACGCCCGGTAACATCGAGATTGACCACGAAAAGGAAATGGCTTTCGACAAACTCCCGGAGGATGTCAGAAAGAAATACTATGCAGCTTTCCGCCTGGCCGAAGAATATCCCACAGCCTACCTGTGTCCCGAAGACAGAGAGGCCATGAAGAAGGACATCCATGAGAAGTTCAAGGACTTCAACAGGGCAGTTGACGGCTGCATCATCAGCATCCGGAGGGAGGTCCCGGCAGAAGGCTACAAGGACTGGAACGACGAGCTGCTGGGTGAGATGGAAGAGACGACAAAGAAGGCAGTCGGTTCTGACATCGACGGCGACGGAGAGGTGGAGATTGAGGAGTCCAACGAGGAGAAACACCATTATCACAGATGATATGAATTACAAAACGATTAGTCTCAGACCTGACTGGAGGCAGTTCATAGCTGATGAGCTTTGGACGCTGCTTTTTGCCCTGGCGATGTACATCATCGGCGGGCTGGACGGCATCCCCTTCTCGTCAATCTTCTTCTGCGTCGGCCTTGCACTCACCTTCCTCATGTACTACCGTTTCGTGTACCTGAGAGGAATGAGATACACCATAACCGACGAGCAGTTGGTCTATGAGCACGGAGTCTTCTCAAGAAGCCGTGACTTCGTGGAACTGTACAGGATTGTGGACTATGATGAGAGACGTTCCTTCCTCCAGATGATACTGGGCTTGAAGACCATCATCATCCACTCCGGAGACAGGACCACCCCGAATCTGAAGATTGTCGGTGTAAGGGAGCGCACCGAAATAGTAAACACCCTTCGTGAGAGGGTCGCTTTTAACCGTTTAAGAATGAATATCCATGAGTTCGCAAACTACATCTGATAAGAAAAACCTGCTCAAAGGCACGTGGAAATGGGTTCTGCTCACCTTCCTTGCGGTATTGGCCACTGTTCTTTCCAGTGTCAGGGCCAATGCCCAGATTGTCGTGGTCAATCCTCTGGAATGGGCTGCGCTCATCGAGGGCAATGAGGTGATGCACGCAGAGATGAAGGACGAGATTCAGGGAGAGACCGAGACCGCCGTCATGCAGAACACCATCGCTGCCGAGTTCAGTCAAATCAAGAAATGGGAGAAGAAATACAACGGCTACCTGAAGTGTGTGGACGGCTATGCCTCCTCCATCAAGGCGGCATCGCATCTGTACAATGACGGCGTTATGCTGTTCATCAACCTGTGCAACGTGAAGAAGGCCGTCGAGAGCAATCCCCAGGGCATAGTCGCCACGTTCAGCATGAATAATCTCTATGTGGAGACGGCTGCAGAACTTGTCTCAGTCTATACCACTCTGCGGGATGCCATCGACTCCGGAGGCAATGTCAACATGCTCACGGGAGCCGAGCGTTCCGAGACGCTCTGGGCCCTGAACGACAAGCTGGATGCCTTCAATCACAAGCTCTCGCTTCTTTCTCTTTCCCTCCGTTACTACACCCTGACGGACGTATGGAACAACGTCACGGAAGGGCTCATCGAGCGTTCCAACGGTGATATAGCAAATCAGGCTCAGGCCAGATGGATGAGAGCCGCAAAGGTAGCAAGATCATTCTGACAGCATAGATTATGAAGACGTTTCTCAGATATACGGCAATGGCACTTATCGCCATGACAGCCACGGTGAAGGCCGGGGCGCAGTCCATCGACCCCACCCTGGCCGGTCTCATCGCCGTATATACCGAGCGCATGGGCAACTCGCTTGAGTCACAGAACAAGATCATGCTGCTTGAAAGCACCGGCCATCTCCTCATCGAGGAAGAGGTGGATGCCACGTATCAGATCCAGAAGGAGTTCAACGAGTATCTGGACAGCTTCCGTGGCGTGCTTGTCTTTGCAGCACAGATATACGGATTCTACTACGAAATAGATAAGATGGTCGGCTACATGGATTCGCTTACCAAGCAGATAGGCGAAGCGCCTATGAATGCGCTGGCCGTCGCGCTGTCAACCAACAGGAACAAGATATACAGAGAAATCATACTGCAGAGCGTGGAGATTGTCAATGACATACGACTGGTATGCTTTGACGGCGGAAAGATGACCGAAAAGGAACGCATTGAAGTCCTGTTCGGTATCAGACCCAAGCTCCAGCTATACAACAAGAAACTGCTGCGTCTCGCAAAGGCCGTGAAGTACACCACCATGGGTGACGTATGGAACGAGATTACAGGCCGTCCCAGCGCAAGGGCAGACAAGTCTTCCATAACGAAGGAAGCCTTCCTGCGCTGGAAGAGGCTCGGCAGAACAGTTAGACCATAAACAAACAAAAGCATACGATTATGTCTTGGGCAACAGTATTGAAGGCAGGTGCAAAGACATCTGCAAAATGGCTCGGCAAGGGGGCGAAAGCCACCGTCGAGACCGTCGGCAAGACGGCTCTCCATCCACAGCAGACCCTCAAGGGAGCCGGCACAGCGGTGAAGACCGCAGTCGTTGGAGGCTCGTTAGGTTATGTCGGATGGAAGAAACTGACAACCGATGACAGCGTGGTCGGCATCGTCAGCGATGCGCTCATCGGTGAAAAGAACACGCAGGCAGTCAGCGACACTGTCCATGGGGCCGTTCAGGGTGTAAAGGACCTCAAGGAGTCCGTCAGCGGCATGACGGAGAGTGTCTCTACCACCATGAGCGATGCCAGCGAGAAGATGAACGGCGTTTCCACCTTCCTCGGAGAAATGACTTCCGGCAACGGCGGCGAAATGATGGGAGGATTCCTGAATAACGTCGTACACGGCAATGTGTCGGGACTCGGAATAGCCGGAATTGTCATGTCAGCATTCCTCATCTTCGGCAGGTTCGGCTGGATGGGAAAGCTTGCCGGAGCACTGCTGGGCATGCTAACCATCGGAAATAACTCAAAGCAGGTCGTCCGACAGGCCGTCAGCCAGCAGACAGCCGTGGTACAGGCTCTTCCTGAGAATGTGGCCGTGCAGACCGCTCCTGCTCCGGAAGAGATTCATAGGTCACGCAGATAACAAACAAATGACAGCATTATGAAATATACACAGGAAATGATCCTTCAGTCGCAGTCAGGGTACTGCATGCCCTTCGAGGAGAGAGAGAAGGAGGTTGAAATGATTCTTGGGTACGGCAAGCAGACCAACCCTGAGACAGGAAAGGAGTTCTTCCATCACGGAGTGGACTTCAAGGCACCACGTTATCTGCTTTCTGCCATTGCCAGCGGTACGGTGTCAGGCATAGGCAATGACCCCGTTCACGGGGCATATCAGATAATACGATATGGTGACTACGATGTCACCTACAGCCATCTGAGCAACATCTTCTCCGGATTCGGCAAGGAGGTGAAGGCCGGTCAGGTGGTCAGCGTCAGCGGTGACTTCCTTCACATGGAGGCCAGGTACAAGGGCGAAGAGCTCAACCCCATTGAGTTCCTGACAATGATTTACGGCAATATCAGGTCCATGGAGAGCCGTAACAAACCGTTCGAGGCGACGGATTTCGCCACCATCGGCGACGGCATCCATACCCGATATGACAGGGACAGGGAGGAGATAGAGCAGCTGATGCTGCGTTTCTTCCCGGCCTACATGAATGACCTTACCAGCGGAGCCTATGCCCTGCCCCAGCGGACAGAGCAGATGCTGCGCAACATACTTACTATGGCATCGGCCAGGAACTACTTCTTCGAGATGATTCCGTCCATGGAGAATCCCATGGGACTGGGACGCAGGAGCGTTCCGCTGGCCGAGAAGGTGCAGAACCTCCTGATTGAGGACTTCCTCAGCTATCTGGCCCTGCAACACGGGACCTACCTCTCGACGTGGAACGATGAAGTAAAAAAAAAGTTTACGGGCAGGCAGTAGCGGACAGCGGGATGACAGACCCGCTTGCTGATCTGGACATCGAGGTGCATAGCTTTGACATCCCAAGGACAGTGAGCGTCTATCCGGACCAGGCGGGAATACGATGGTGGACGAAGGCATGGTTCAATAACCGCAAGGAAGGTGAAGCAAGTGTGGAGATAACAAGAGAACTGGCTCTGCTCTTCATCCGGGACAACATTGAGAAGGACGAATGGCTTGAGGAGCATTTCCCGAAACAGATGGAAATCTACCACAATGCCATACAGCAGACCAGGGAACAGCTGTTACAGCAGATAAACATTTAATCAAGGCATGATGACTGAACAGGAAATATTTGAAAAGAGGGTCATACCGGTCATGAACCGTGTCCGTGATGACCTCAGCCACAAGCAGGCAATGGAGGCGATGAAATTCAACAGCTCCTTTGCAGGCATAGTCAGTGGTATGGGTCCTGACGGCGGCATGGCCGCTCACATGGCAGCCATGGACTCGCTGAAGATCACGGGCGAGTGGAACTCCAAAACAGTGGAGGACTACATCGAGATGGTGAAGGATGAACTGCGAAAGGAGGACATCAGGGTCACGCCGGACATCGAGTCCATGATGATAGACAAGATGGTCCGTGACCAGATGCCCAAGTCGTCCATCGAGTACATCATGCGCAAAGCAGCCTCCAACTCCATCTTCTCCATAGCGGACGAGGCGATGAAGTCACCTCTCCAGCATGAGATTGAAGAACGGGGCGACGAGCTTTACGGCCCGACGAAACTGGAGAAAGGTGTCGGCCTCGGTGTAGGAGCGGCTGCCGATTTTCTTGCCTTCGGCGGCGTGGGAGGTGTCGGCGGAGCCTTGAAGTTCGTCGGTGCCGACCTTGCGCTCAATGCCGTTCTCTCACCGTCTTCTTCGGGCAAAAAGGAGGAGCAGGAAAAGAAGGTCATTGAGCGGGAAGGCAAATACAAGGATGTTCCGCTTGTCGTGCTGCCTGGCCATGAGGAAGAATGGCTGAGGATGCAAGACAAGGAAGATCAGACAATAGATACAGAGAAGGCTGAAGAAGCAATGAAAGAAGCGTTGGGCATACCGTCAGAAACTGTCCAGATGCCAGTGATCGAGGAACCGGCACAAGTGCAACAGAACGCAGAGCCTGTACAGGAACAGGCCGCCAGGAAAGAAAACACTGACGGATGGCAAGGGGTCCTGACCACCTTCGGACTGAATGGTCTTGGCGACATCGGCAGGAATGCGGGATATATCCTTGCCATGCTCCCGGATATCCTTGTCGGCATGTTCACCGGCAGGACGAAATCACTCGGTCTGAAGGACAACATGATGCCCGTGGCGAGCATCATTGCCGGAATGTTCGTCAAGAATCCGCTCCTGAAGATGACGCTCATCGGACTGGGTGGAGCCAACCTTATCAACAAGGCGGGCCATGAGGAGCTGGCTCGACGTGACGGCATATCCACAGGAACACAGTTCAGAAAATACGACGAGGAACAGCTTGATCCGCGTATCGAGAACCCGCAGCTGAGAGGAACGACTCTCATAGCGTCTATCGACAGCATACCGGTTACGGTGACACTGCCCCAAAAGGTCGTTGACGCATACAGCCAGGGCGCACTGCCTCTCAACACACTGGCCAATGCTGTACTGGCACGCTGTGACCAGATGCAGCAAATCGGCTCGGCTCAGGAACGTTTCGAGGAGCAGTCCAGGACAGAGACGAGAACACTTTCACAGAGATAATTTCAAAATCGAGATAATATGACAGAGAAAAGCAAACACGAGCAGGATGCGGCGCAGAGACAGGCCGAACTGCTGACAGAAGCATTGGGAAAGGCCCGTTCCAACGATGGCCGGTTCCTCAATCAGTCCGGGAAGAGAGCCCCGGAGCTATATCCGAAAGGGGTGACGGTCTCTCCTTTCAACTCACTCATACTGGCTCTTCACAGTGATTCCAAGGAGTTCAAGACAAACGACTACGTCCTGTTCTCCGAGGCCAAGAAGAGAGGTGACAGCGTTCAGGGCGGCGAGAAGGGTGTACCATTCGTATGGTACAACTGGAACCAGTATGCCAATAAGGAAAAGCCGGAAGACATCATTTCAAAGGATGACTACAAGGCTCTTCCGGACGAAGCCAAGGATTCTTATAAAGCCGTCCGCCAACGTGAAATCAGAACGCTGTTCAATGTGGATCAGACCACGATGGCCATGTCCAACCCTGAGGAATACGGCAGGCTTATCGACATGAGCAAAGAGCAGGATGAGAAGAAAATTCACATGGAAGTCAACCGTTTCCTTCAGAATATGAAGGACAATCTGGTCAACGTCAGGAAAGACGGTACCGGTGTACCGCATTACGATACGGCCAAAGATACGATCTTCCTTCCCGCGCAGAAGCATTTCGCCTCGTATGCCGAATATGTTCAGGATGCGCTGCGGCAGATTGTTTCGGCCACCGGGCATCCGCAGAGGCTTAACAGAAACGGTTTTGTCATGGACGGAGGTACGGTTCCGAAGGAAAGCCAGCAGAGCCGTGAAAAACTCGTCATCGAGATGGCATCAGCCGTCAAGATGACTCAGTTCGGACTTCCGGCCAGACTGTCCAAAGATGCGATGCAGGAAATCGGCAACTGGGAAAAGGAACTGAAAGACAATCCCCGCTTCCTTGATGCTCTGGAGATGGACATCAACAACAGCCTCGGCATGATAGCAAAGGCTGAGCGAGGTGAGAAAATCGAACTGGGACCTCAAAAGGAGACTGATGAGACCCAGAACGAATCCGTCAATGCACGGGTCATCATGCTTCAGGACTCGGAAAGCAAGCGTTGGATTCTGTACATCAAGCCGGAGAATGAGAAAGCACTTACCGTATATCCGGAAAAGGATGATGTCGGCAGGTTCTTCGCTGCGACAAAGCACAGTGAGGAGAAGGCCGACCGCGTCCGTCAGGAACTTGCACAGAAATACTATGGGCTGGCCATGGCCAAGCCGGACATTAACACCGACATCTTCGGAAAGGCTCCCGAAGGCGTTGACCTTGATGCCATCCAGAGAGTGAACATCTTCAAGTCCAAGAACGACGGGAAGATCCTCTGCCTGGTCAGCATCGATGGCATGGACAAGCTGCCACCCCGTGAGGTCTCCCCGTTCCAGTGGCAGAAGATGTGGCTTGCGGAAGACAAGAACGAATACAAGAAGGTTCTAGCCGCCACCCTTTTCGAGGACCAGCTGAGAAGCCGACAGGAAGCCATTCAGCAGGAACAAGCCAAGGAACTGGAAGAGGAGAAACGTCAGAACTCTCCGGAGCAGAAAGCAAAGGAAGAAAGGGAGGAAAAGGCCAAGGAGGAACTGACCAAGGCTGAAACGAAAGCCATTGCCGCAATTGCCCTTGCTCCTGTCCTCCGCCAGTACGATGACATCAAGAAGAAGCATCCCGATGCACTCCTACTGTTCCGTACCGGCGATTTCTACCAGACCTACAAGGACGATGCACGCAAGGCGAGCAGCATTCTCGGTATCACGCTGACCCGAAACAGTCAGATCAAGGACAATGAAGGGAAAGAGCTGGAGTCAGCCGGATTCCCGCAGCACGCACTGGACACCTACCTGCCCAAGCTCATACGTGCCGGGCAACGTGTGGCAATCTGTGACCAGCTGGAGAGTTATCAGAGGCAGCAGCAACAGGAGCAGAAGAACATTGTCCAGGAACAGGAAAAGGAGGCGACCCGTGGCTACCATCGTTGAAAGAATGTTTCTGGCTGTGCTGGCAATAACCCTGTCAGAACAGCCGATGATGGCCGCCCAGGATAAGGCCGCACCAAAAGCAAACCAGATATCATTACGCAAGACTATGAGCAAATCCAGTGAATACGTTGACAAGTACGCCGAAGCCGCCATGGAGCAGATGCGACGGTACGGCATTCCGGCATCCGTCACGCTTGCCCAGGGTATCCTTGAAAGCGGCAGCGGACAGAGCGAACTGTCCAGAAAGGGCAACAACCATTTCGGGATAAAGGCATCCTCATCATGGCTGGAGAGCGGAGGACGCTATCTTGTCTATACCGATGACAAGCCCAATGAGAAGTTCTGCCAGTACGCTTCCGTGGCGGACAGCTACGAGCATCATTCCCTGTTTCTGAAGGGAAACAGCCGGTATTCCGCACTGTTCAAGCTCTCCCCTGACGATTATGTCGGATGGACCAACGGACTGCAGAAGGCCGGATATGCGACCAGCAAGTCATACGCATCATCCCTGCAGAGCGTTATCAAGTCCAACGGTCTTGACAAGTATGACAAAATGGTCATGCAGGAACAGGGCTGGCAGTCCACCAAGTCGCAGACCACTACCCTGTCAGAACTTGCCTCCAACTCTCAGGAAGCGGCATCGGTACAAAAGCCGGAATCCAAGGAACAGCCGAAACAGGAAGAGCAGAAGCAGGAACCCGTTCAGCCGAAAGACAAGGATTATTTCAACACCATACTGGCCGATTCGGAGAAGGAGTCAAACTCATGGGAAAACTTCTTCGGTTTGAATGACAGCACCAGTGTGGCGGGCATCGACCCTATCGTAAACCTTGTCAGTACCCTGTTTGCCGGGCTCATGGCCATGGCTGTACAGATTGACAACATGGGCAACGCCGTGACCATGCAACAGTCCTCACAGGAAGCCCAGAGCGTGGATGCCAACGCTCTGGCAGCACAGAATTTTGACAATGCAATGAATTCATCTATCAATAACCCAATTAAAAGAACAAGATCATGATTAAATGTAACGTGACCGTCATCGGCTCAATCAGCCGCAGCGGTGAAGCAAGAACAGACAAGGAAGGAAAGCCGTTTTTCACTTTCGGTATCAGGACCGCCATTCCGGCTGGTCAGAGTGATGAGAACCCCGTTGACATCAGCGTGGCCATGAACGGCCATCCAGAGAATCAGGGAGAGTTCCGTGAAGGAGCCAGAGTCAAGGTGCAGGGTGTCCTGACCTTCAGAAAGAAGGATGACAACCTCTATCTGAACCTGTCGGCATCGGATGTTCAGTTCAGTCCGGACGAAGCGGATTCCATCAAGGGGACAATGTCGTTCAAGGGAACCACAGGTTCCAAGGACATTCCAGAAAAGAAGGGAAAGAAAGGAGCCTACCGTCTCTTCGATGCCTTCAGCAGCGAGAAGACGGCTGATGACCAGTACGTCTATACATGGGTTCACTTTGTTGACTTCAGCTCTGACCGTCCTGACTGGCTCGGTCCAAAGAAGGGCATCGAGGCTGAAGGCGACCTGGAACTCTCCTACTTCAACGAGAGACTGTCACTCAACTGCATTGTTTCTTCCCTCTCATTCTGGGAGAAGCCATCTTCTAACCAGTAAACGCCATGGCAAAGGACAACAACTACAGTTCCGATGGCCAGTCAGCCACAGACCGTGCGCTTGATCGGTTCACGGAACTGATGATCGAGAAGATAGAGACTCTTTCAGGAGACTGGAAGAAGCCCTGGTTCACGCCCGGTGTGGTTCAGGCTCCGCGCAACATGTCCGGAAGGAACTACAACGGCATGAACAGTTTGATGCTGATGTTCCAGGCGGAGAAGATGGGATATGATTCTCCTGTCTGGGGCACTTTCGACCGCATCACGAACCTGAACTATGCCAAGGACAAAGCCGGAAACCGTTTCGTAGCCTGTGATGAGAATGGCAACAAGTTGCCACAGGTAAGAATCAATACGGGAGAGAAATCCTTTCCTGTATTCCTTACCACGTTCACAGTGGTCAATCAGGAGACAAAGGCTCATATTCCCTACGACGATTACAAGCAGCTGTCTCGTGAGGAACAGGATAAGTACAAGGTCTATCCGAAGCTTCAGGTCTATAACGTCTTCAACATTGCGGCACAGACCAATCTGAAGGAGACACGTCCTGAAATGTATGAGAAGCTGATGGCGGAAGCCAGTGGCCAGGTACAGCATCAGGAAGGAGACTTGAAAAGCCATCCGGCCATCGACAAGATGATTGATGACAATCTTTTCCTCTGCCCTATCCGTCAAGTCAAAGGCGACGATGCCTATTACAGCATATCCAAGGATGAGATCGTCGTCCCGACTCGTGAGCAGTTCGTCGATGGCGAGGCATTCGCGACCAATGCACTGCATGAGTGCGCTCATGCTACGGGCAGTGAGTCAAGACTCGGACGTATCAAGGGAGGACAGCCCTTTGGCTCTCCGGAATATGCCAAGGAGGAGCTGACTGCTGAACTCTCTGCCGCTGTGGTAGCCAGCCAGTATGGTTTGACCAAACACGTCAAGAATGACAGTGCAGCTTACCTCAAGTCCTGGCTCGGCTCTCTCCATGAGAGTCCGGACTTTCTGAAAACTGTTTTGACTGACGTGAAACGCTGTTCAAGCATGTTGACTCAGCGTATCGAGGCCATTCAGCTTGAGATGGACAAAGGCGAGAAGGCAGACTTTTCGCAACTCAAAGCTGGCATAGCCAACGCTCAGACAAATCAACAGGAAGCCTCTCCTGTCCAGGAACAGGCGGCCAAGCAGGTTGAAGAGGAACATCAGCATTATCACAGGTCAAGATGAAAAAGTCACTGAGATCCAGCATGTTTTAACACACAATATGACACAACGGAATTATTAATCCTATACCTTTGCAACGTACTATTTGGGAGTCATGCCACCATTGGTGGTACGACTCCTTTTTTTATTTCACAAATGTCTATATGAAGAAACTCGAAATTCTACAGTTCCAGATTTCTCGGTTGAATCTAGAAATTCAAAAGTACCAGGACATAATTGACCAGTTACAATCACAGATTGAAACAATGGATCAATTCGTAAAAGAGCATCCTCTACCTGATGAACTTTTGAATCTCAATATCAGAGATCTTAGTTTATCAACAAGAACCTGCAATGCACTTCTTGGTTATGGAATAAGGCAGGTCCGGGATATCCGTTATTGCTCATATGAAGATCTACGGCAGATAAACAATTTCGGGCCGGTTTGCTTGATGGAACTCAGAACGGCACTGAGTAGAACAGGTATTTTGATACGGGAAGAGTGAATAATCATTTAATATTTTCACATACAAAGGCGATTTTGACAAGCAAAAAATGGCAAATTCGTCTTTTTTTTGGTGATGTATTAATTTTTTTTGTAAGTTTATAGAGTTAATTGCGGACAAAACAATAATTTTGTAAACATAATTCTTAAAAGGCAAGATTCATGGAGACAAAACCATTAAACAGATTGAAAGTTGTATTAGCGGAGAAGATGGTATCCAACAAGGAGTTGGCCGAAAAATTAGGAAAAGATCCCGCGACTGTTTCAAAGTGGGTGACTAATTCATCTCAACCATCATTGGAAAATCTCATTGAGATTGCCAAATGCCTTGATTGCGAAATAAGCGATCTGGTTAGGATGTAGTTTGAGCTAATAATTTTCAAAGACTGCTGAAATATGATACAAGAAGATATTGAAAGCATTTTGAAGATGCGTATGGCTGTCTATAAAGCTGGAGTTAAGTCTGGTTGTTGGAATGACATCGACCTATCGGGCGCATCTGATATGATGGCTTACATCTTTCCTAAATCGGGAAAGATTGCATACTATAATTTGATTCTTGAGCAGATGCGTAAAGAACATAGTATGTTTACAGGAGAAGCGTATTCATTATTTAAAATGCCTGTGCAGATAGAGAAAGAAATAATAGAATATTTGAAAAAAGGCTCCTGCGACCTGACAACCATTATTGATGATTGTGATGCATATCTAAAACAAATGGACACGATTGTTACAGATTACTGTTTTACATCCGTGAATGTTGGTTCCTTCAGGTTAAATGAACTTGACTCATTACTTCGCCTTTGTGCGTCACATTATCGGTATTCTTTCTGTAACGGTACAAAATCATATCCATATTTTGAATGAGAAATACAACCTATAATATTCAATTGGGCAAGGGTTGTGGATTGATTGAAGAAACCCTGGCGCTCCTGTCGATATGCGATGAGAGCACGACAAAAGAATCTTTGGCTAACTATGTCCATGTTAATAATTTTCTCGGTAAGTGTACAGAGAAAAGGAGTATCGACATTGTGAAAACTGTATTCTTCCCTCGGTTTATGAAGACTAACAGCAAGGTCGTGTTATGGCTAAAGTCAATCCGTGAAAAGGGAATGATGCTTCCACAATTCAAACAGCTTTTGATGCTCTATTGCGCAAGGGAGAATGCAGTTATGTATGACTTTATTGTTGACTATATCAACGAGTACAGAGCAATAAATAAACCTGTCTTGCCAAAAGATTGTATAAAAACATTCGTTAATGGAATTGTTGACAGAGGCGAAGCCAAATGGAGTGAATCTATTAAGGAAAGGAATGCGAGTTATATAAAGGCTGTATTAGTGGATTTTGACATAGTAAACCGAAAAGGAGAAATCCTTCCGTATGAGGTTGCCAATTTCACTATCCTTTATCTGATGCATGAACTGCATTTCGAAGGTTTGTCCGACGTCGCCATATGGAATCATGAGGATTGGCAGTTGTTTGGATTAGATAAATATCAAGTACAAGAACGCATTTTGGAACTGAACATGAAAGGCGGTTACATTGCACAATGTACAGGAGATTTAATGACAATTTCGTGGAACTATAATTCTATGGAGGAATTCATCAATGGAACGTTATGAAGATAAAATAGAGAAGGCTCTTCAATATCTGAAACAGCCAAGTAAAACAGATGCCCGGGGCAACGCCCCAATAGTTTATCTGGTTTATCAACCGGAAGATGCTATCACATTACGCAACATAGTTGATACATTCCTCCGTCCAAAAGCCGACTTTTATGGCTTTAATTCACATTTCGTTTCTATGGGTGAACTATTGGATAAGTATATCAACAATCACGGCTATCGTGATATTTGGACAGAACCATCTGTCGAAGAAGCTGAGATGTACAATAGCATTAAACAGGAGATTGTGAATGACGAGTATTTCGAGAATGCCATCATTAGTATTCAGGATGAACTGTCTTCCGATCATAATTCTCTCCTCGTACTTCGAGATGTCGAAATGCTTCATCCATTCTATATGATGGGAGTAATCGAGAATAAAATATATAATAAGATCAAGGTCCCTACCCTTGTCCTTTATCCTGGTGAGACCCAAGGAACTGCACGTTCCTTCTTGGGCGTTTATAACCAAGATGGCAATTATCGTTCAATAAACTTCTAAAATTCAGAGCCATGCATACTATACAGGAATTATTTGACCCTTCAAAAAAGCTCAATCGAGAAATTGAGAGTGTAGTCACTTTCGGAGCAACGACAGAACAGGACTTGAGCTCTGAAATTCGCGAATATGTAGTTACAGACAAACTGCATAAAAATTACGAAGATGTTATTCAGGACTTGCAGGATGCCTTTAATAACTCAAGTAAAGAAGTTGGTATCTGGGTTTCTGGATTCTATGGTTCTGGAAAGAGTTCGTTTGCAAAATATCTTGGTTTGTCATTTGACAAGAGTTTGCTTATTGATGGAGTCGCATTTGGTGATCGTTTGATGAGCCGTATTCAAGATACGGCTATTACTGCCATGCACAAAACAATCATATCCCGCCATAACCCGCAGGTGGTGATGATTGACCTGAGTACTCAGTCCGTTGCCGGAAAGATTGCCAATGTCAGCGATATCGTGTATTATGAAACACTTAAACTTCTTGGTATTACAAAATCTACTGACCAGAAGGTCATGTGCTTCGTTGATATGCTTCATAGTGAAGGGAAATATGAAGAGTTTTGCCAATTAGTTGAGACAGAAAAGCACAAGACCTGGGAATCTGTAGAATCGAACGATCTTGCTGCGAATCTTATTGCCGCAAGCCTTGCCCCTCGTGTTCTTCCGGCATACTTCCCCGATAGTGCAAGTTTTAAGGAAATCAATCTTACCAGTGCTCTAAATGAAAAAGAGCGATTCACACGTTTGTACAAATTAGTCAAGGAGAAAACAGGAAAGGATAAGATTATTTTCGTTCTTGACGAGGTCGGCCAATATGTAGCATCAAATGTTGACCTTATTCTCAACGTACAGGGTATGATGCAAATCTTCAAGGATGAGTTCCGTGGAAACGTATGGGTAATTGCAACCGCCCAGCAGACGCTTACGGAAGACAATCGTGATGCACAACTTAACTCCAACGAACTTTTCCGCTTAGCTGCGCGTTTCCCGGTAAAAGTCGATATTGAAGCAAATGACATCAAAGAGATTATCACAAAACGTCTGTTAGGCAAGTCACAGGAAGGACAATCATATCTCAAGAGGCTCTTTGTTAACAATGAAGGGATTTTGAAGAACAGCATACACCTGACTCTTCAGGAACGCAGTATCTATAATCAGGTATTGACAGATGAGTCATTTGCTAATCTTTACCCGTTCTTGCCTGTACACATAGATATACTTCTTTCTCTGCTTCAAAAGTTAGCCAGTCGGACCGGAGGTGTTGGCCTTCGTTCTGTAATAAGGCTTATCCGTGACATTCTTGTTGACAATCATCTTGCAGATGCCACTATCGGACAGATGGCTGGTCCAGAACATTTCTACGATGTCCTCCGTACTGATATGGAGAAGAATTCATCCAAGGAGATAGTAGTCGCAGCTGACAAGGCGATTCAGATGTTCAACGGAAACGCTCTTGCTGTCCGAATCTGTAAAACGATAGCCGTCATGCAGTTGCTGGATGACTTTAATCTGTCATTCGATAATCTATGCGCTTTATTATACAATAACGTCGGTGGGAATATTGACAAAAATAAGGTGAGAGACACACTTGATGAGATTATGCAGTCAGATGGCCTTACCCTCCAGGAGATTGACGGCAAATATCAATTTATGACCAATGCTATTCTAGGTATCCGAGAAGAACGCAATAAGATCATTCCTCGTGACAGCGAAAAAGCAGATGTTCTTCAAGCACAGCTTATGGATATGCTCTCCCCGGCCCCTTCGGTCAATGTTTATTCAAGCAAAACCATTACAGCTGGAGTTGAATTAACGGAACGTAACCGACCATACAGCATTCATCCTTCAACAAGCTTAAAGATAAACATCCGTTTTGTTGATGGTTCATCTTACAACGAAACACATCAGTATCTCTTGACAGAAAGCACTCGTCAGGAGAATATTCGTACACTCTATTGGCTGTGTACCCTCAATAAGGATAAGGAGGTAATTCTACAGGAAATTGTCCGTAGTCAGAACATTAAGAACCGTCATCAGAACGAAACGAATAAGGAAATACAGGCATATCTACGCGCTCAATCCGACAATGCCGATGAGAAGAAACGGCAGCTTGCTCAGATATTACGAGACGCTATGGGCAATAGCGAAATTATCTTCCGTGGCACTCCTCAGCAAGTAAATGAAGACACATATAAGACAGTTGCGTTAAAATCTATCGCAGAAAAGGTCTTTGAGAAATATCCTCTCGCTTCAACTAATATGAAGAGTGATTGTGTGAACAAGTTGGCTTCATACAGTGATATCACAACCTTACCAAGTTCTCTAAATCCTTTTGGTATTATCAATACGTCCAAAGGAACTATTGACACATCCCATGCAGCCATTGCGGAAATCAAGGACTTCATAGCCTTCCGTAATGAAGCCACTGGCCAGGAAGTAATGAATCACTTTGAACGTGACCCTTACGGATGGTCAAAGGACACAATACGATACATCGTTGCTTTAATGCTGAAGGCAAGCATTATTCAGATTCGAGTTACAGGAAAGACTATTACAGTATTTGGTGAATCGGCTGTTGATGCCATGTCCACCAACAACAGTTTCAATAAGATAAGCATCTCTTTGAATACCGAAGGTGCATTGACTGTACCGGAATTGCTTAAAGCTGCTCAGAATCTGACAAGTCTATTCAACAGTTCTCGTATAGCGCCTGTCAAGGATCAGATTGCGAAAGAAGCTTACGGTAAAATAAAGTATTATTTGCCTCGTTTCAACAATCTCATTCCTGATTTCACACATCTGCACCTTGCTGGTCTCCAGACATTGCAGCAAGCCGTAAATTATGGCCAGCGTATTTTTGATAGTGAAGGTGGAGAAGCCGCATACCTCCTTGGTAAAGATGAGGACTGCGTCAAGTCATTCAAATATGCAATGGATATCATGAAGTGCAACCAACAGGCATCACTTCTTGACCATCTGAAGCATATCAATTTCCTTTCACAGCAAGTGACAACATTACCCAAGCTTGTTCAACTTGAAGAATTTGTCAAACAGACAAATGATGTCACACAGTTGTATAACGATTATATTGCAAATGTAGAACTCACCACAATAATCTCAGATATTACTGACCTTAGAAATCAGCTTGACAGCTACCTCTCACATGCTTGTCTTGAATTTCAGACACAGGGTAATAGCATTCTCGGCATAAGCCGTGATGAGGTTAAGGCAATGCCTGAATATTTTCAGCTGACAGATTCACAGAAGATACAGATTGATACACGGTTGGACAATCTTAACATAGACTGCCGGAGCAATACAATTGAAGGCCTGCGTGAGATGGTGAACACATTTGTCAGTTACAAGATGAATAATGTTGATGCCATTAAAAATCTTGTAAGAAGTTTAGCCAAATCTAATACTCCTGCAGTCGTAGTAACACCTTCTACCAATACTTCTTCAACGAATGGTGCTGGCAATGACAATAATGGAGAAAATGGTCAGAACACACAAGCCGTTCATGAGCCGAAAGTACAGACAAGTCATGTTAAGTTCAAGAAAAGAATAACAACCAAGGCTGACCTTCAAGCTATAATTGATGAACTAACCAGATTGTTGGCAACAGTTGATGACAACAATCCAGTGGAACTTAACATAAACGAATAATCCATTTTATCATAGATAGATTATGATTTCTCAAAGCGCAAAGAAAATCCTGGAGCGATTTGTCAGCACTGCCAAAAACTTGCTGATGCAAAATGTCACAGAACTGCTTCAACAGTACTATGGCATCTGGACTGATGGTCATTCAATCCCGGTAGAACAACTTGCGAATCAAGATCCAGATACAATACACACAGCACGCATGCTGCGTGAACGTCTGAAACATCTGCTTGCAGCTCTTCCTGATAATGAAGCCGACAAGGAACGTCTCGCCGTTAGTCAGCTTATTGCAGAACAGGCATTCACTCAGCTGAATCGTTTCTGTGCTATCCGTATGTGTGAAGAACGCGAGTTAATACTCGAAAGCATTCATGGCGGTTATGACTCTGTAGGATTCCAGAGCTATGACGCGATTGCTCAACAAATTGCTATGCCAAAGTATAACCGATATAAATGGTATCTGTATAGCATATTTGACGAACTCAGCATAGAACTACCTGCAGTGTTTGACCGATATTCTCCATATGGATTAGTTTTCCCGGATGAGAGTACTTTGCTGAAGTTACTTGATTTTATCAATGATACACAATTAAGTGAATGGTATGATGAGCAGAATGGGACAAGAGTAAATTTCTGGAAAGAGGATGAGACACTCGGGTGGATATTCCAAGATTATAACTCACTGGAAGAGCGAAGGAAAATGCGCGAAGAGAGCAGTAAACCTCGCAATAGCCGAGAGATGGCCGTTCGCAACCAGTTCTTCACACCGGAGTACATCGTACGATTCCTTACTGACAACTCCCTTGGTCGAATCTGGTATGAAATGACAAAAGGGCAAAGCAATATAGGTAAAGATCAGTGTCATTATATGGTTTGTCGTCCTGACGAGATAATAGAAGAACGAGCCATTAAAGAACCAACTGAGATTCTGTCACTCGATCCTACTTGTGGCTCCATGCATTTTGGTTTATATCTCTACGAGGTGTATGAATATATCTATATGGATGCATGGGATAATCATCCGGAGCTCCTAATCAAATATCGTGAGGTGCATACTCGTGACTCTTTCCATCGTGAGGTTCCAAAACTTATCCTTGAAAACAACATCTTTGGATGTGAAATTGACCCTCGTGCCCTTCAACTTGCAGCTCTCAGTTTATGGCTAAGAGCTCAACGTAGTTATAGTGAAATGGATATCCCTGCCGGAGAACGTCCTCTAATCTTGAAGAGCAATCTTGTTCTTGCAGAGGCCATGCCTGGAAACAAAAAACTCCTTCAGGGCTTGATGGATGAATTTGATAAACCAATGCAAAATCTCATCAAGAAAATTTGGGATAAGATGCAGTTCGTTGGAGAGACAGGCCTTCTGTTCAAAATGGAAAAGGAGATTGACGAGGAGATTGAATACCTTCGTAAGAACTGGACAAAGGTCAATCAATATCGTTATGCTGGACTCTTTGACACAGATGAGGAGAAAGCCAAAATCGAAATGGAGAATGAGGCTCGCAGAGTTTTGAAGGAGAACAAGGAGGAGTTCTTCAAGGAAATTACTGATCGTCTCAAAGATGCCCTACAACAACTTTCTGCAAAACTCAGCGAAGAAGATGGATACGAGAATGCTCTTTTCTCCGACGATGCCACACGTGGTTTTGCCTTTATTGAGCTTTGCCAGAAAAAATTCGATTGCATTGTTATGAATCCGCCTTTTGGTGAAGGAAGTGAGCATACGAGCGATTATTTAGACGCTAATTATCCTGCATGGTGTAGAAATCTTGTATGCGCTTTCTTCGATAGAATGCAGGAAATGCTTGATAATGGTGGCAGATTAGGAGCAATCTTTGATCGAACAGTATTTATTAAAGCACTCTACGAAGACTTTCGCAAACGGAATTTGTGTGGGTATATCAAATTCTGTGCTGATACAGGATGGAACGTTCTTGATGCGATGGTAGAAACCACGGTTACTGTATTAAGCGGTAATACTTCAGAGAGCAACGGTGTATTTATTGATGTGAGAGATTGTGATAATAAGTCATCAGAACTATTAAGCGCAGTAAAAGTCTGTTCGTCGATTAATTGTAGTAGTAATAACATTTACATCGCTAAGTCATCGGATTTTTTCAATCTTCCGAATTCTGTCATTGGCTATAATTTTGACACAAATATTCTTGAAATATTCAAAAATAAGAATATGGTTTCAAGAGGATTTGAGGCGAAGGGTGGACACAAATTTCATGTTCAACTATTTATTAGACAATTTTGGGAAGTAACTGACAAATTACTATTTCAACCGGTTGCTGGAAATGGCAAATTTCAACATTTCTACGCTACCTATAGAGATATGGTTGAATGGAAGAATAATGGCGAACGCGTTTCTGCGATGAATCTTATTCGAAATCCTGAGGCTCAAAAAACAATTGGGACTTACTATGGTGAGAGAGGAGATATTATTGATGGACAAATTCTAAAACCTAATATGTTCACGACTCAAGGGTACATTGGAATTCCTGCCATTTCAAATACAGAAGCACTTGTTTGCACATCTTTTATTAATTCAATTTTATCTCAATTCTTTTTAAATCTGTATTCAGGCGGACATAAGATGACAACGTATGTCAATCTTATTCCTATGCCTGATTATTCGAATAAGAACACAGAGATTTCAAACAATGTAAAGGATGCCATTTTAACTAAAAGGCTGTATTTTTCTCTTGATGAAACCAATCTCGAATATCACGATCTAATCGCTAATCTAGGGATAAAAACATCAATAGAAGATGCAATTAACAACTTACAGGTACATCTAACCTCTGATAATGAGCGATACCTTAATCTGCTTCGACAGAACGATGACCTGTGGATGGACTTGGCAAAGATCGATAGGAATAGTGACTTCCGCAAGACACTGAATGAGTATAAAAGCCGTCGTCCATACGAAGAGCTTATTTCAATAGATGGAGCAAGTTCACAAAACATAATCGACAAGAAGGTGATGGCACAGGAGATTGTACAGGAATTAGTGGGTATGGCATTCGGACGTTGGGACGTGGCATATGCAAAGGGCGACAAACCTGTTCCAGAATTTGGTGATATATTCGAAGCATTGCCATTTATGCCGGATGTTAGCCTTTCCGATATCCCTGCTGACTACCCGATTAATGTACCTAATGACGGAATACTAAGCAATCAAGCTGATAGCGACATTAATCTGACGAGCCGTGTTCGTGACGTGATGCACTACCTTTGGGCAGACCGAGCAGATGACATAGAATATGAACTATGCCAAATGATTGGCTGCAAGAATTTACAGACTTATTTTGAACAGCCAACAGGTTTCTTTGATTATCACTTTAAGCGTTATACCAAGAGCCGCCGTAAGGCTCCTATCTACTGGCCATTGTCATCAGTAGATGGTTCGTTGACATATTGGATATATTATCCCAAGCTCTCAAAGAACACCTTACCTACACTTATCATCAAGCTTCGTAATGAGAACGAACGACTGCGCAGTGGTATCAATAATGCGATGCTTGTTCATGATAAGTCTCTTGAAAATTCACTGCGATCTGCCCAACAGCAGGTAGAGGGCATGATGGCAGAAATAACTCACATCATCGACTGTAATTATGAGCCAAATCATGATGATGGGGTCCCTGTAACAAGCTGTCCGTTAGTAAACCTGATCGGACATCGTGGATGGAATGCCGAATGCCAAAGCAACCTTGCAGACTTTCAGAAAGGAGAATATGACTGGAGCCATCTAGCTATGAGCATGTTCCCTGCTAGGGTCATTAATAAAGCGAAAAAAGACTGGTGCATGGCTCTTACTCATGGCCTTGAACACTTATGTGAGAATAGACCAAAAGAGAAGAGATCCAAGAAGAAAGAAGAAGCAGAACAACCTCTACTCAATTTTGAATAATAATGGATATACAAGGGTACATACTTGATCATTGGCAGGCGAAAATGAAGCCTGAGAGTCCAGTGCTAACTATATACGACAAAGATGGTATTTATTATGACCTTCTGCCTTTGGCTAAAGAGAAAGGCATCAAAGTAATAGATACCACCAAGGGACTGTTAAATGCAAGATTATCGGCATCCCGGTTCTGGTGTAATGAGTTATCGCTGAACAAAGATGCGAGAATGATAATTTATCGTAAACGGCCAATGCCTACAAACAACAGGTCTTGGGTAGAAGAACCGTTCATGTCATTCTTCAAAAGTGGGCAGGTGTTTCCATACGGTCCACAGGATGGCTATGAAAACCTTTGCCGAGCTTTCCTTCCTGGCAAGCAGAAAGAACTAAATCAGCTCTTTGAACAAGGTTCTACGTCATTCAACATGATTAATGCCTTGCTTGATGGTGCAGCTTACCCAGAGTTGGAACTTCTCACTGGTGGAAAGAGCTTTGCTGAGATGACTGTTGGTTTGCTATCACAGACGCAATGCTCCGATAATAAATGGATGAATGAATGGAAGGCTTTTGCTACTGTCCAATATCCAGGTCTTGATGCTAATGGCGTAAACTTGAAAGATATTCAGCTGAAACTATGGTCATACCTTTTATTCAGTGAATTTGTATTTGATCTTCCTGAAGCATTACCAGACAATCTCAAGAGTGTAGCTATTGCTCCTGAGCAGATGAAGGATAAAGTTTTCCTTATTTGCGATAAGCTCAGAAATCAGATTAATCTTCGAGAGACCTATGTCCGCATGGCTAATAAGGTTTCAGACCAACTGAGCCTTCAGGATGTATTCGCTCAGTCAAAACATCTTGGTGAGCGCGTGACATTCGGCTTTGAAAACAGTGTTGAATACGATCGTTTCATTGCTTTCATTAAAGAGGGGAAGCATGCTGAAGCACGTCAGCTGTGCAACAAAAATACGATTGACGTTTGGTTCCAGGAGGACCAAGACGTTGCCACTTTCTGGCGACTGGCAGAAAATCTACTGAACCTGATCGCATGTATTAATAAGGGTATAAAGACAGATGGTAACCTCAAGGACTTTGTGGATTGGTATGCACAAAGCGGGTGTGCGGCAGATTATGCATTCCGCCGGTACCATACGGATTTACTTGGAGCTATCGGTATGCCTAAGCAGACTAAGGAACTTACTGAAATACTGAACGGCCTGTACCGGGAGTTTACGGAACGTGCAGTAAAGGCATATCAGCAGAAAATTAAAGAAGTTAAAGACTATACTGCTCTGAAAAATCAGGGATGTGTAGAAAAAGTTTACCCAGCATTAAAAGAAGGGAAAAGAGTAGTCTTTGTGATGGTAGATGCTTTCCGCTATGAGATGGGTAAAAATTTCGCGAACAGCATTGAGCGTAGCTTCCGCGAGCGTGTGGAGATAAATCCACACATCTCATATCTTCCATCTGTCACTCGATTTGGAATGGCAAACCATCTTGATGATATTGTCCTTTCAGATGAATCCGGTAAACTCCAGCCAAAGATTGGGGAAGAAATAATCTCTACTCCAGATGAAAGAGTGCAATACTTACGCTCTAAGACAAATGTTGAAGTACAAGATATCCGTTTAGAAGATTTTGATGCTTCTGCCATTAATGAAACGACTAGACTTCTTGTAGTTCGTAGTACAGGCATTGATACAGCAGGGGAAAATGATAAGCTCAATGGCTTGGCTGCCATGGAGCGTGAACTGATCAGACTTGCCAGGCTAATAGATGAATGCAAACGATTGAGATTTGATTTGGCTGTTTTGGTGGCGGATCACGGATATATGCTTCAGCCAGCTTTCCGGATAAGTGATCAAATTGAAAAACCGACAGGTAGCGATATCTTACTTGAAGAATCCAGACTAATAGCGGGAAATCTCAATGATACACCTGATACACTATCATTCACGCCTGCACAACTTGGAGTGAATATTGATGTGATAAAAATGGTGTATGCGAAAGACTATACCGTTTTCCGTCGTGGTGAAGTCTATTATCACGAGGGACTCTCCCCGCAAGAGAATATAGTTCCAATAATTACCGTTAAGCTGCAAGAGGAGAAAAAGCGCCAGCAGTTCAGTATCTCCCTTACCTACAAGGATAAAACGGAAGGAACGGTTTACACACACCGTCCTATCATTGACATTAATACTTCTTTTGCAGACTTGTTCGCCGATGACGTTAATATTCGAGTTACTGTTGTTGGCGATAATGGAGCTATCATTGGACATCCGGAAGGTAAGTTCTATAATGAAGTCACAGAGCTGATAGATATTCCTTCTGGTGCGACAAAAATACGCCAACCAATTAGCATTGATGATGAGTATAACGGCCACACAATCACTGTTACGGCATATGATTCTGAAACTAATGCGACATTATCTGTGCTTAGGTTAAACTTTGAAAATGAATAAGATATGAATGAATTAGACATAAAGCTCAATGAGGCATTTCCTGGTAAAGTCGTAAGGAAAGACCTACTTCATGAAATTAAACGTGCTGTCAATGTGCCTTCTTTCGTCTTGGAGTTCTTGCTCTCACGTTATTGTGCGAGTGAGGATCCCGATGAAATTGAGGAAGGGAAAAAGGCCGTTTTGCAGACAATTGAAAAATGCTATGTCCGTCCTGACGAATCAAACAAGGCTCAGGCCATTGTTGAACAGAAGAAACGTCACAAGTTCATAGACAAGATTCATGTTAAATACGTCGAACGTGAAAAGCGTTATTGGGCAGAGATGGAGAATTTTGCTTCAAAACGCATTGCTATTAATCCTACTTTCTACCAGCAGAATGAAAAACTCCTTGAAAGTGGAATATGGGCAGAGGTAACCCTTGCCTACAATGAAGTAGAAGATGACGATTACGCTTTCTTCATTGAAGACCTTCGACCAATCCAGATCGCACATTTCGATGAGCAGAAATTCTTCCGTGGCCGAGAGAAGTTCACCACAGACGAATGGATTGATGTACTTATTCGTAGTATCGGTATCAACCCGGATTGGTTGGCAGAACGTTCACGCCAACTCAAAGGCGACAAGAATGGCCGCAGATTGAAATTCCACATTCTTTCCCGTTTTTTGCCCCTTGTTCAAAGCAATTACAATAGTATTGAACTTGGCGGTAGAAGCACAGGTAAGTCATACTTCTATTCTGAGTTTTCTCCCTACTCCACCCTTCTTTCTGGTGGCCAGGCTTCAACAGCTACATTGTTATACAACAATCAGCGCAAACAAGTAGGAGCCGTAGGTTTTTGGGACAATGTCGCCTTTGATGAAGTCGCAAAGATGAAAATCAAGGATGCGGATACAGTCCAAATCATGAAGGACTATATGGCCAATGGACGATTCTCACGAGGACGAGAAGTGACAGGATATGCCAGTTTCTCATTCGTAGGTAATTTTGATCTGAACATTCCACGAATTGTCAACAGCTATGATCACGACTTGCTTGTTACTCTTCCGGAAGCGTTTGATTTGGCAGTTATCGACCGAATTTATAATTATATCCCAGGGTGGGAAATCCCCAAAATCGACGATAGCGCATACAACAATAATTTCGGTCTCATAACCGACTATATGTCTGAAGCCCTCCACTACCTCTTTGTCCATGACAGCGATTATGTCGGCGTAGTCAATTCGAGGCTCAAGAAAGGAGATAACATTGAAGGACGTGATAATCGTGCTCTACAGAAAACTATTTCCGGCTTCATAAAGCTTCTCTTCCCTACTGGTCAACCAACGGACGAAGAGTTCGATGAAATCGTAGAGTATGCAATAGAGGGGCGCAGACGTGTTAAAGAACAGCTGAACAAGCGTAAACCAGATGAGGAATATGCTCGTATTAACATGTCATACATTGATCGTTTTGGCAAAAAAGTAATTGTATGGTGTCCTGAAAGTAAAGACTCTATGGCCACCCAAGATCCGCGAAAGACCGGTCAATATTCACTGGCACCAGAAGAAGATACACAGGAACCTGCAATATCTGAAATCGGAGCCTCTTTAGTGACCACTTCCCTACCATCAGTTGAGACGAGTGTTACCGAAGATATTATTCCACAAGGTCCGCAGCCTAAAAGTTTAGACATTCGCCATGGAGATACAGGATATAGCTACGATAATCTCTTTGCCGAATACCTTGATGGAGCAAAGAGAATAGAACTACAGGAGCCATATCTTACGAATGTTTTCCAACAGCAAAATCTCACCCGTTTTGCGGAAATGGTTGTCAAACTTGGCACCTGTAAGAAACTGCTTCTGACGACAAAAATTGGTGATACCGTTGAAGACACTCAAAAGGTTCAGAATTCTTTAGAATTATTGAAAGCAGCTCTTGCGGATGTGGATATTGACTTCGAATATACATTCTCAGATCTCATACATGCGCGTTATATAGAAACTGATAATGGTTGGAATATATCTCTAGACCGAGGGCTCCATATATACCAGGCTCCTGCTCAGCCCAAAAATTATTTCATGATGGGTTATTATGACTTGGAACTTCGGCCATGTAAAGAAACCAAGATAATCTATACGCGAATCAAAGAAGATTAATCGACTACCATTCAAGAACTTTAGTAATTATCTTACAATCATCTGAACTTCCACATGTACAACAGTCCATCAGTAGGTGACACAATTGAGATCAGAGTAATGAGCATCAACCCCGAGTTGGGCATTTTTGCAAGAATGCCCAATGGTATTGACGGGCTGATACGACTCAAAGACGTATCCTGGATTAACCCGTCAATTGTTCTGCCCTCTATTTCCGTTGGAGATCGTTTCAAAGTTAAAGTTATATACGAACTTCCAGACGGCAAGCTCAATCTAAGCCGTAAAGAACTGATGCCTAATCCTGCCGCATTACAGGCGAATACAATGGTCGTCGGAAACGTATGTAAGGTTGAATCATATGGAGTTTTTGTTAAAATTGGAGATTTCACTGCCTTAGCACCATATAGTGAGCTGTCATGCGTCAATTATGACGAGGGCGATGAGATGATGGCTGTCGTGAAAGAGAACACCTTTGATGAAAAGCATCGTCGAAGAATTATCCTTAGCACTAAAATATTGAATCATGACTTTGCCGTCCACCATACACTTGGAGAGATAGTATCTGCAACATTTGAAAGGAGAATTGAGAAAGAAGGAACTATCTCTGCAGTTGTGTCTATTGATGGCTTACGATTTGACGTGCCTGCAAAAAGATTTATCGCTCCTTATAGATCTCTTCTTGAGAATAACGAGTTGGAAACCGGTGGTACATATGATTTTCTTTTTGACAAGTACGATGAAAATTATCGCACTATCGTCCTCGATATGAGGCCAATATTAAAAAAACAGGAAACAGAAAAGCTCAACTTTCTTAAATCTCAGATTGAACGGGGTGATATTTTGGAGGCAGAAGTTCTCGACGTAAACAATAAAGAAGCAAAGATTGCCTTGATTGGAACTGATATTGATGTCATTCTTCCAAGAGAGGAGCTTTCACCGAACAAAGTAATACGCGCTAGTGATGAAGTCTTTATTGGAGAGAACATCACCGTCGTATATTTAGGCGAAGGACCTAATGGTAAACCGCTGTTTAGCAGGAAATACCTTGTAGAAGACAAGTATGATGAATCATTGTATGAGTTGTCATTGTTAGAGCTTCTAGCCACAATGGACATTAACACGTCCCGGTTTATCGGTAAAGTCATATCCATAAATGGATCATACTTCTTTACGGACCTAATTACCGATGTAGATAGCGATACCATAGAGAGTGGAAAATTACTGATCGACCCTGTAAATGGCAAAAGTCTTATTGTCATTCTTGACCATAGACTACGGAACTTTGTTACTGAAGGTGAATTCTATTCTATCTCTATTGACCTGGCTGAAAAAGAGTATAGACAAAATGCCGGTACTCCATATCAATTCCATGTGGTTTCCAACGACATAAAAAGGGTAAGTAATCCCTATTTAGATTCTGTCGCTCTATCATTCAAGCAACATACTAGCCCTAATACAAATACCAGTGTAGCCAACCTTTTGGAAGAAGTCGGGCAAAATTTATATACCAGCAAAAAAAGGATGTTCTTTGAACTTCTTCAGAATGCTGACGATTCTGCCGCAGAGAATGGCGTAAAAGTTAAGTTGCAAATCTGCGGGCAGTATTTTGTCCTTACGCACGACGGTTATGCATTTAACAGACATGACTTTGAATCAGTTACCTCTGCGGCGAAGAGCACCAAAAGCGCAAACAAAAAAAAGACTGGTTATAAAGGAATTGGTTTCAAATCAGTCTTTACTAATTCTAATACTGTACTAATCAAGAGCGGAGGGTTTGAATTCGCATTTGATAAGTACCTTGAGATGTACAATCATTTTGAAGAGTTTTATTTTCACGTAAATGATATAGAGAACAACGCTCAGGAACAAGCCAAGTTCTTACATAAATACTCAAAATATCATAGAGAATTCAATGGAGTAAAAGACATCCCTTGGCAGTTATTGCCGATATGGTCACAGGGAAGGAGAATAGATGAGAGCGATTCAATATTCAACCAGAAGGAGAATGTCGCCATCGCACTTCGCATGGATGATGACACATTGTCCGAGTATGGGACTGCTGTGAAGGAAGTATTTGATGAGCCAAGGTTCATGCTGTTTCTAAGAAATACACACAGAATCCAACTCATTAACGACAATGAATGCCTAACTATTCAGAAAAATGTTTCCAAAGACGGGAAAACCATCAATTTGGTTAACTCCTTTAAGGATAAGAGCCGAAAGGATTGTTACCGTATCTATACTATTGACAATATCATCGTAGATGACGAGGCTTTTGCGAAAGCTGGAATTCTGATAAGAAGAAAAGAGCGCATTAACAACAGAGGCGAAAGGGAGAACTACTTTGTAAGAATAGATAAAGATGGAAAAGAACTATCCGAGGTCCCAGGCATTCCTGACAGAATAGCTTCTGCAACTGAAACTTCTATTTCATTTGCCCTTCAGTTGGATTCCGATGGTCATATTATTACTATTTCAAAAGATGACTTGTCACTGTATGCTTATCTTCCGATGAGTGAGCATAGATTCAAGTTCCCATTCTTCATAAATGCTGACTTCATCCCGAAATCTGACAGAGAAGGTGTTCAAAGCGACAACCCTTGGAATTATTTTCTGTTCTACAACATTGGACGGTCAATACTTTCCATGGTCGCCGATAACGCAGCTACCGAGGAAACAGAGTACCTAAATCTTTTGCCGACAAAGTCTTTTGAATCGACCAGCCAAGATACATCCCTCTTAGTAGATGCGTTTAATAAAGGATATGAGGATGCTTTGTCTGAGACCAACTATATCCTTAATGATCTTGGAGCCAAGGTTGGCCATGATAGCATCATTGTTGACAAATCCGGACTTGCTGAAGCAATCGGCAATGAAGATTTCTACACCATAATTGGAACAAAGAAAAGACTTCCACATCGAGGTATCAAATCGGATGTGTTATCGAAAGAAATCTTCGATGTTGAGACCGTGACAGAGAAGTTTGTCGTTTCTGCCATTTCCAGCAATTCTGCAATTGTTCTGAAGTGGATAAAAGATGCCGACGATTCAAAACGAGCCAATTTTTATGGATGGCTAGCTTCAAACGAGGAAGGACAGAAACTTATCAAATCCGTTCCGTCTATTAAATATGGAGAAAATTGGATTTCGTATTCTGAAGCAATCTCTAAACCGAATCAGATTATTATTACAAATAAATTGCTGCCCATCAAAGGCATATTATCAAAACTTGGATTTCTGTGCTCAGATACAGTCATTGATACTCACCCACTGGTTGAATATCTTGTCAAACAAAATGAGAAACAATTATTCTCGGCAATTCAATCAAAAGACTGCACCACTCTTTCTTATAATGAAAGACTTCAGTTGTTCAACTGCTGTACCGGGTTTGAAGAGATTGGCAAGGAAACATTAAGCAAATGGAATCTGTTTAAGAATGTTTCCGGAACTTATGCCCCGCTGGCATCAATGTGTGCCAATACGCCCTCACGGCCAGTATGGCTTAGTAGCTATGTGATTAACATAGAAGAAAATCATCCTGACTTAGCGCAATATTTAGTGAAGGACGAATCTATATATTCGAGCATTATTGAACAGAATATAGATGACATCCTTACAAAGACTGATATATCCAATATATATTCTGCATACCGTCAAAGTTGGCAACAGTCTTTCACAGTAAAACTAATTGCAAAGAATACTGCAAACATTTTGTACGTTGTTGAACAGTCAGATTCTACGACCAAAGTACAATATATAAAGAGTTTGAAAGCATTTGCGCTATCAAGTGGCGTTCAATACTCCAACACTTCAGTTGAATATCGAATAATTAACATAGCGGCAGGGCTAGATGCAGGCATTCAGCATTTGAGATCAATTATTACTGTTGATGGTACAAAACTACTTGAGATAACCCTAAAAGATGAGTTTTCAGTCTCTGTCAATAATGTTCAATATCCTTTTTCTCTGTCAAAGATCTTACCGAATTTCTCATCTTCGTCAAATCTTAGTACAGTAGCATCAAATTTCACCTCAATTACAGGAGCTGACAAGATATTTGCACAAAATGAAGCATTACCTGTCAATGTCAGAAATCAACTTTACGAATATCTATCAAAGCATAATTTTTACCTTACTGCTGAACAATTCTGTTTCTTGATGATGTATCGAAGAAGTTCTGGCTATTTGTCATTCGATCCAACCATTAGGACAATTGTAAAAGTCAATAATGTTGACGTTTTCAAAAGCATACTGGACAGATGTTTCAGTGGAGATATGGGCGATACTTTAGGGAGTTTTCTCAAAGACAGCTACGTAACGTACCCGTGCGGCAAATTAGGCGGTACATATATTGACTGCGATAGATACACATTGCCAATAGAACGTGTTCCGTCATTTATTGCGCAATGGGCCGACACAGATGAGAAAAAATCATTCTTAATAAAACTTGGTGTTCACGATTTAGAGAGCCAGGAAATAAAACGGCGAATTTCTTTCACTGAGAAGAAGAATGAAAACATATGGAATATTACTGAACGTAGTATCATCAACTCATTCCTCAATTGGGTAAAGGATTCCGGTTCTTTTACCCTACCTATCTGCGATGAGAACCAGGTCGCTATTCTTGAAGAGCTTTTCCAAACGGTTAGAACTTCTGGAGTCTATTATGAGGAGGATTTCTCAGATTCAAAAGAGTGGACTAATGAGTTGTATCTTGAATGGAAATCGGCAGGAAAAGCATCAATTTATCTGATTGATGGATTGCTCCCATACAGAGGTATATACAACAACACCCATATTTTCAATAGTTACACTGGAGAATACACATATTTCACCAACTCTAACAAGATATATATATCAACAAACAGAGAGCCAGCTTCTGTTCTGGCTGATGTTTACTCAAACAGGAGTATTCCATTTACAAAAGATGACTGGAATAGTATCTTTCTTGTATCGGCGGAAGTGGTGAAAGAGAAGGACCAACAAATTGCTGAATTACAAAGGTTGTTGGAAGAAGCGCGGAATAATCGTAATAACGATGATGCCGAAGTTGATGAACATGGAGAATATACTGAGAAGGACAATACTGATGAACAAAGCAGATATGAAATAAATCGTGAGGCACGACTGGCTGCAAAGGATTATTTAGATTGTTTGTCTGATTATGATTGTAGCGCGTGGGACCCTGAAACAGGAAATCATTTGATTAAAGACTTAATCAAGTATAAAGGAAAACCTATTGTTGTGGCAGTTCTGAGTTCACAAAAGAGCAAGCTGTATCTTCATCCTCATGCTTTCGCTGATTTGATGGAAGATCCTGATAATCTTCTGCTCAATTATGGCTCTGACAAAAGAATACATCCATTATCTTTTGATGACATATTTGCGGATAATCCTAATGTCAATCTCATCTTTGACACAGACGTTATTTCTCCCAATGAGATTGCAGATTTGGCAAACCGGTATATGTATTCCAGAAAAACCTGTTTTGTTATAGAAAATCCGCGGTATTCACAATCAGACACAATCAAGTCATTTGGACTAAATGAGAAGAAAGAAGATGGCTTTGTGGATACCAGTTTTACTCTTGACGATATCTTTGGCTAATTCAATGTGTTATGTATTATACTAGAGAACAACATAAAAGATTCCTCGATAAAGAGCTTACTGCAATAAGTGAGGAGTATTTAAAGAAACTGAATTCGAAAGCGATTGCTCTTTTATCGAACAATGAAGTTTATGTGACTCAGTTTGTAAAACTGGATTTGAAAAACAGTCCGGAAACTGATTCTGCAAAAAACGTTCTTGGATCCGGGCAATTAATGTTACGGTTTAAAAAAGATAAAGGCATCCCAAGAAAGAACGAATACTTTACAGCCGTCATATTGGAGAAGGATATGTGTCTTCCTAAGAACTGGGGGGACTTATCGTGGGGAAAACTTCGTTCTCATCAAGTCGAATTTTCTGAGGTACACTGTGTATGGCAAGGCAAGACAGATGATAACGGATTTCTGATATGTGGTTTCTCTGGTATTTCCCTTGAGATGTCGGAGTACCTAACAAAGAATAATCTTCAAGGTTGTGTTGTCATATTAGGGCCACAAGAACCACCAATGGATTATTATCAGCATCTCATCGAAGTCGTAATGACAGAATCTGTCATGCCAGCAGATTCCATCCTTGACTTTGACAAAAGAACTATTGCATGGAATCCGGCAACAATCAATTCTGATAGTAGCAACGTTGATGTTATATTAACTGCGCTTGAATCAAATGATGAGTTGATTTTCCAGGGCCCTCCAGGAACCGGAAAAACCTATTTGATGGCATCGTTGGTCTCTAAAATACTAAGCAACGGGAAAAGTGTTCTCATCACAGCAATGACAAACAGAGCTCTCATAGAGATGGCTCAAAAGGACAGCTTGAAAGCATTTTTGGGTGAGCGACGGATAATGAAAACAAATGTTTCAGCTGATGAAATGCTGGAATGTAAGAATCTGGTTCCAATTGACAGTAAGGAAATCACTTGCATTCCAGGACAGGCCACATTATCCACTTTCTACAATTCAAGTGGCTGGGCAGCAAACTGTTTCGAAGAACAGCCTTTTGACTTTGTCATTATGGATGAAGCCAGTCAGGCTTTATTCGGAATGGTAGCGGCCTGCAAAAATTTGGGTAAAAAGGTACTTTGGATTGGAGATCAGAAACAGATGCAGCCAATAGTACTATTAAGTGATGAAACACTCATTAGAAATGACTACTACATGCTTGCCAATGGATTTCAGACCTTATGCGACAATTTTTGTTTTAAGTCATTCATTCTTAACGAGACGCACCGATTGTTGCCTAATGCAGCTTCTCTTACAAGCCTTTTCTATCATATACCACTCAAATCTGTTGCTGATTTCAACTACCTGCTAAAGGACTCAAAACTCAAATATGTACCTGACAATGGCGGATGCTCTGTATTATTCCGGGATATGCCGAAAGGAGAAAAAGATGATAAGGCCTCTTGTGAATATGCTATCAGCATTGTGGAAGATCTTTTGAAAATCGATAAGAAACTGGAGATTGCGGTACTATCAAAATTCAGAGCTTCCGTCAGAATGCTTCAGAACTGCTTTATCAGCAAATTCGGAAGTATGGAGAACGTCTTAATCGATACCGTTGAACGTGTACAAGGTATGACATGCGATGTCTGCATCTACTTCATTCCAAACACAATGATGCTGATGTCATTGGACAAACCTCTCTTCAATGTCGCGACCAGCCGTGCGAAACAATTATCAATAATCGTTTGCGATAAGAGCATTCTAAACAGTAATTGTGACAATGCCGTCCGGAACTATCTTGAGGCAGCACATTCAGGAATATTTGAATCATTAGCCAAGGACAATCCTACACAAGAAGAACACACTGAAGATACCCCTTCTCCTGGATTAAAAGTTGTCGGTTGGGTCGATCCGTCCACATTTGAAACACCCAAACAAAGATCCGTGAAGTCTTCGACAAAAAAGAATTACTACGTTATTGATACAAACGTCTTTGTCAATTGCCCTGATATAATAAGCAAAATTGATCAGAAATATCCAGTCATCCTTTCGGCAAAGGTCATTGACGAATTGGATAAGTTGAAAATCACCCTAGATAATACTGGTAAGACCAACGTTCAAAATGCATTAAGATTTATCAATCAGTGTATGGATAAGCGAGATGTCAGAATGGTCATAGCGAACATGGATTTACTTCCGGATGATTTCAATAAAAGGTCACCGGATAATATGATTCTTACGGTTGCACTCAAATTTAAAGACGAAAATCCGATACTATTAACTTCTGACAATGGACTTCAGGTTAAAGCTAAAGGATTAGGGATTCAGACCATTTCGCTTAAGGAATTTCTCAAAAAATAACAGGCAAAAATGTTTAAAGAAAACAACGTACTAAAAAGCCATAAGCCATGTGCTGATGAGGTCTATGAGTATATCGAGAAGTGGGATATGTTGGATGACTACGTAAATCAGGAAAGGGCTTTGGACAAACTGTTTTTAGAGATTTGCCGTGACAATAATAGCATCGAGAATATTCTTATCAAATGCTCTGCCTTAAATGATTTCTATAGCACCAACATTTTCAAGGTTCATAATGTTGCTCAACATTATATGAGGCAAAACCTTGACGAGAGGTTGAATACTGGCGATTTATCCCTCGTTGGCGACCTTGCTCATATCGAGATAAACGGAAAGCCTTTTTACTTTTATTCTTTCGCAAGCAAGTACTGCAGTCATCATCGACCGGATATCTATCCCATATATGATAGCTATGTTCACAAACTACTAAAATACTTCAAAGAGAGAGATGGCTTTTTTAAATTCCGGGAAGCTGATTTGAAAGATTATCTCTCTTACACGGAAATTATTCTTACTTTCAGAAAACACTATGGGTTGGACGCATTCACAGTAAAAGAGATTGATAAGTATCTCTGGCAATTAGGAAAAGAGGCATTTAACAGATATAAATAAGAGGGAAACCATTACGGAGTTCCCTCTTATCGTGTTTTATCATATCTACAAAAGCAGTTCAATAATACAGTTTCTATTCGCTATGGCAGGAGTGAGCTCATTCACGCCACCGACGGAAGACCTCTCAATACAATCCTCAGATATGCCTTGAGAAACCAAATAATCAGCAATGAACTTAGCCCGACTTTGAGCTACCGCTTCATTCTTTTCGACACTTCCTGTAGCCGAATCTGCCGAGCCGGTCAGTCTGACCTTGAGCCCATATTCCTTTGCCAATTCCGCAACGGCTTTAACGTTTATCATTTGAGAGGAGTCTGTCAGCTCCGTTCCGCCTCCTTTGAAGAATACCAGAAGCGGTGTACCTATCGGTATTCCAGAAGAAAAAATCTCGTCAAAATACCGGTTTCCCGTAATCTCCTCTCCCCTTCCTTTTCGAGCAACCGTAGATACTATTTCTGATGATTCAGCATGTCCATCGACATGTACAATTCTCTCGTCAACGGCATCCTGAAATTTGGGCGTATCAGACCGCCCGTCCCAGAATCTGTTGGCAAGCCTGGCCCGCAGGGAGTTCAGGCCGCTGTAGTCGTTTATTGGAGTCCGCTGGCACTTCTGCCGCTGCTCTGTCTTTTTCAGCGTGTCACATTGGACACTGCCGGATGTATTCGCATTCTGTCCCCGTGCCATCAAGGAGATGACACAAAGAAGGAGTATCATTAACACTTGTCGTTTCATTTTTCAGTTGTTTTGTTCATTGATTATCGTTTCACTTTCTGTCCAATCGGACGGATCATCCGGCGGGACATGGCCAGACAACGACGGAGCCATTCACGTTCTTCCTCGTCCTCCCGCCTGCCCCAGTCTCCACCGGCTCCACCACCGCCACCGCCGCAGTTCTGCGCGAATGTCGTGGCCTTGTCAACCATTCCCATAGATAGAAGGGCTCCGCAGACGACGATATTCATGCCTTTCTGGGTCATTTCGCCGATGAAGGAGTCCTGCAGGAACGCCTGCGTTTCAGGCGGGAGCTTATCCACCGGAATGCGGCTGAAGTCTCTGATGACAGCCCATAGTGCTTCCGAACCCACCTTGTTGACGGCCACCATGGACACGTCATTAGCCGCTGAACGCAGCTGTTCCTGGTAGTCATCATATTCCTTCTGGGTATCGGACAGCTTCTGTTTCAGCTCAGCGAGCTTGTCATCCGCATCCCTGAGCTTGTTCTTCTTGTCATCTAGCTTGGTGAGGATGCCCTGAAGCTTCTCGTTCAGGCCGCGTTCCTCACGCTGCATCTGATCCTTTGTTGCATCATCAAGGTCATCCGAGCGCAGTGCTGCCTCTATCCTGTCAAGCTCCTGTTCGACTGTCTGCCGGGCATTCTCCAGATTGAATACCATCGTCCGAAGGCCCTTGACTCTTGTCTCTGCCTGCCGTATCTCACTGTCCAGTTCGGACAGTCTTCCCATCTTCCCGAATATCTCCCGCTCCAGCTGAGTGCATTGGGAAGAGAGGTCGCGCCGGTACTCCTCAGTGCTCTGATGCTTGGCACCGGTGACAGCGACACTGTCCCCGCGCTCCAGTCCCCAGGGCTCGTTCGCCTTGGCAAAGGCATCATGCAGTTCGAGGGTTTTCTGGCGGTATTCGTATTTGTCATTGCCGGCGAAAAGTTTCCTGAAGGAAATGGTGTTGCCATCGACCACGGGAACGATGTCGGCATGGATGTGCGGACTTCGCTCGTCCAGATGGACAATGAAGGACAGGATGTTCTCCTCACCGTATCTGCCACATAGAACGTCATACATATCCTTCGCCCACTGCTCCACCTCTGGACACCGCTGAATGGCACTGTTGTCAGCGCCCTGCTCGAAATCTATCTTCTGACTGCCAAAGGCGAGTTCCGTGAGACGGTCATGGGAACCGCTGATGATGAAGTCCACGATGGTCCGGATTTTCGGCTCGTCACCATACTTGGCGTTCGGATCCTTGATACCCCGCGAGCGGAGATTCTCCGCAAACTTGTCCGGAATCGACCTGCTCTTGTCCACCGGCTGCACTCTCCCGCCCCGCACAATCTCAAAGTTGAGATGTTCGCGGGTGCGGTCTATTCTTCCGTTGGCATTGGAGCATTCCCATCCCTTTTCGGTCCAGCGGCGCTGGTGCTCGTTGCTCTGCGCTGTGGTGAATCCTGCCTTCGCCTGGAAGTGCACCACCTGTTTCTGTCTCTCCATTTCAGAGCTTAAATTATGCTTTCCCTGCCATCCGTTTCCAGCCCGGCTTGCCGTCCATGACTGGCACTCTCTCCACTTGACAAGGTCAAAGTGGGTATTGAGTTACCAACCTCCCTCCATTTGTGGCAGACGGGCAAGCCCGTCGCTGAAATAATGCCATCATCCGCAAAGATGTTTTGCCAGCCGCCACAAGGCTGCCCGATTCGGGAGTCTCAATGAACGGACCGGAAAGCGGAACCGTGAAGGAGACGGATGAAAGGAAAACAAGGGCATTTACTGGCCCGCAGGGAGCGTTAAGCAGTTCAAGTGGATAGAGACACCGGTCGGGGTCTTTTCGTAGGTCAGAGCGCCTGTTTCGACCAGTTCGTCCAGAAAAGTCTTCGCGGTGTGACGATGCCAGTGCCATGCGTCGGCGAGTGCGGAGATTCTGACGGTGGTCGTTCCGGCCTCGGATTCGGAGTTTTCGCAGGAGCGGTTCAGAGCACAAAGCTCTACAAGATGACGGAAAGCATCGAAGCGCGACACGCGGTCATCCTGACGTGCGCGGAGAATGTCTGCCGTCTGTTTGGAGATAGTGATTGTATAGTCAGGACATATCTGTTCCTGAACGTTGCCATTTATTTTTGTCATAAGAGTATTACTGTTTTTATTGGTTTGCTGCCAGTGCTCCGATGACATTTATGGGTCGTGGAATGCCATGCTCTGACCGGCATTGTTGCCTTAGAAGTAGTGGTTCTTGATTTCTTCGTTGGACATCGCCTTGAGTGCTTCGGGTTCAGTCTCTGCCAGCTTTATGATATAGCCAGACGGATAGAAGAACGAGAATTCTATGATGACAGCGAGGTCAACGGCAAGAGTGAAGAGTCTGGCATCCATGGACACGAAAAAGAAGAATGCCATAGCGAAATACTGGAGCATCCTGTCCTTGTGAATCCACCGCAGGACGGCATCGGTCCATTTGAATTTCAGGGCAAGCAGCGCGACGACGAATCCGGGGACAAGCCAAAGGTCCGGCCCCGAAATCCGGAACATGAGGAAGTTGACCGACAGGATCAGAGCGTCCATCACAAGGACGAATCCCTTCCTCTTTTTCTCCTGCATCGCCATGCAGAGATAGAACCGCTTCCAGCGTCTTCCAGTTCCCGCTTTCTTATAAATGAAGGGAAGAACAGGAAGGGACGCAACGAGTATCAGAAGTATAATCAGGCGTGTCATGGCAGTGGTATTTATTTACATGAAATCGGCAATCAGTCTGGAGAGCGGCATCATGCACCGGGCCTCCCATATTTCCTCATGAAGACGGAGGTCATCCTTCAGGGATTCGAGCATGACCTCCAGTGAGGAATATACATGGACGTACAGCGTATCGACGGCACCCGTGCCATCGGACTGCGCGTTGACCTTGTACATGTTGTCATACTCCGGACTGGCATAGGCGCAGCAGTGCTGAGCGCCGGGCGCGGCATCGATGCCGCCGACATGGTAAAGGATGTTCAGCTCGGACTGATCCTCCAGGCAGTCCAACACCTCGTCCATTGACATGGGGCTCTCCAGTGAGAATGTCAGCAGCACATAGTCATCATAGTCATCCGCACTTTCCAGATGCTCCGCGTCAATCAGATCGGGCAGCTCAAGTGAAGCCATACGGCAGAAACGGTCAATCGCAGTCTTGTTCATATATTAAATGGAATTTTGGTACTCAAGAAAAGGATGGGAAGCCTGCATATCAAGCAATCACCTTAAACAAATCCTCTCACTTCCGCGCCTGTGCACACTCACGCAGAAACAGGCTGTCCCATCCGTATGGAAGTATGGTGTGGTTTAAACTGGTTTCATTTACTAAACTAATTGTATATCAATTATTTAACATCATTATTTCGAGCGCAAATGTATATATATTTTTGCTATCGACGGCAAACTTTTTGGAACTTTTTGACATCAGAAACGAAAATTTCTGAATACCATGTACACGTACCATTCCGGAAAGGAATTGCCAATCAATTCATAAGATATTGACTATTATGTCACGAGTACCATTGCAGGATGGACAATTATGTTTACCTTTGCGGCAAATTCAAAAGCAAGCCAATGGCAACAACAGGTTACATCTTCCTCTCAAAGAAGTATGACACTCTTGAAGAGGACAGGAAATGGATGATCGATTACGGCTGTGATTGCATCATCGAGGAGAACGGGGCACAGGAGAAGCTCCGTCCGCAATGGAAGAAAGTGCTGGGCAACTGCTCCGCCAACGACACGATAGTCATCAGCAGGCTGAGCAATGCGCTGCGCGGTGTAAGGGAGCTCGGAGCGTTCCTGGATCTCTGCAACCAGTACAACCTCCGTCTCATCTGCATTCAGGACAGGATAGACACCGGCGGTGAGCTCTTCAACGAGACGACGGCAGCCGAAGTGCTGAGCATCATCGGCAGGCTGTCCTCAGAGGCCACAATCCTTCGCCGCAGGGAGGCCAGATCCCTCCAGACCGGAGCCGCCGAGCCGAAGACCATCAAGGCCGGTCTGAGGAAAGACAGGGAGAAGACGGTGGTGAAGATGTACAAATCCGGCAAGTCCATCGATGACATCTGGAATGCAAGCGGCTACAGAAGCCGTACCAGCGTATTCCGCGTCCTTGCCCGCAATGGCGTTGAACTGAACCGTGGCCCTCATCAGGGACCTATCAAGAAACGGGAGAAATAGCGATGGATGAAATAAAACAGTTATACGTGCTTGAATGGTACGGGCCATATGATTCCATAGATGATATTTGGAATGATTCCGGAACGGAAGATTGTTCTATATACTTGATTACTGGAAAAGAAAGATATGAACGTGGAGCTGAGCATATAAAGTATGTAGGCATAACTGAAAGAGACCCTGCAAAACGTCTTTCCGATCGGGACCATCTGGAAAAACAGAAAAAAATCACTTACAAGAAATATTGGGTAGGACGGTTTTCAAGATGTTCCAACAAGAATTCCAGAGCTCACGCCGAGTTGATAGAAACTTTATTCATCCGTTTCCTGTTCATAAACGATGTCAGAATTATCAATGACAAGAAACTCAAAAAGGTACCTGATCGTCCTCTCACGGTTATTAACAGATGGATTCTAAAAAGTCAGAACAGTCATCGGGTCAACAAGCCTTCACGACTTTCATTCCTGCCAGACGTTCTTCTCTTTGACGGAAACGAGTATTGGGGAACAGACAAGCTCAAGTATTTTAACTCAGAAGAATAAACAATGAACGACAAGTTATTATACTCAACAAAGGAATTGTTCGATTCTTATCTGAACGGTAAGATATATGCCATACCTCCATATCAAAGAGGTTATAAATGGGAGACTAAGGACATCGACCGTTTGCTCAAGGACATCAATGAATTCCACCCGAATGAAGAATTAGATCTTTTCTATTGTCTTCAGAACATCACTCTTGTTGAAAACAATGATTCTTACAACGTTGTCGATGGCCAGCAAAGGCTGACAACACTTACCTTCATCCTCTCTTATCTTGGTGAATATACTCTGATAAATGAGAAGATAAGATACAACGTAAGAAAAGAAACAGAGGACTTTCTCAAAGAATACATCTTCAAGGAGAGCGACATCAAGGACATCGGTTCGTGGAACGAGCTGTTGGACATATCCGCATCTTCAGGAAAGGATTATGATTTCCAAGATGTCTATTATCTTTTCAATGCTTACAAGACCATTCAGAAATGGTTCGAAGCGAGTCCTCAATCCCTATCGGAAATGAAGGACAAGATTCTAAACCACCTCAAGGTGATTGTAAATCTTCCTAAAAACATAGACGAGCAGGAGCTATTCGAGAACTTGAACGGCAAACGGGTTCCACTTGATGGAGCAGATCTTATCCGTGCACTTATCATTACCCGTGTGGCCAAAAAGGAAATCGGTGAGCTAGATGACACGACCAAACAGAATGTTCTTACAAACGAAAGACGTGTCAAGATAGGACTCATGCTTGACTCCATCAATCTGTGGTGGACAGATAAAAGTCGACAGGAATACTTCCATCACTTCACGAGAGAAGCCAAAGTTTCTGATTCCAGTTCCGTGGCTTTTGATGATTCCGCCTACCCCATCAACAATCTTTATAAGCTTTACTGCCTATGCTTCAGCAATGGGAAGTTGAGCATGGATTTCTTCGAGAAGAGATCTACCGAGGATGGTTTCCTTCAGGAATTGCAGATGCTTCAGAGGACTCTTGAAAACTGGTATAATGACCGGGAACTTTACCACCTTATTCTTTTCTGCGCAATATATGCGAATGAAGGGAACAAGGACAAAAATATTGCTAGGCTCAATTTTAGGGAGATGTTCCAACTCTGGCAAAAGAACAGGAGAAAGGAGTTCATCATTAAGCTTAAAGAGAGGATATCCGGCACAGAAGTCTTTGAGGACCTCATAAAGCAATCTGATAGAACGGATCAAGAGAATGAGACGACCGCATTCCAGGAGACATGGTTTGACGACAAGCTCGTTAACGTATCGGTTCTGCTTGACATCATCAGCATTTTGTCTTATAGCAACGACGCCAAACTTCCTGCCAGATATTTCAAGGCATTTAAGGAAGACCTTGAGCATATATTTCCGCAAACTCCGATTGGAGACAGGATCAAGGACAAGGAAAAGCAGACTCAAATCCTTAAAGAATATCTGGAAATCATCAACCAGTCACTTCCCGAAGATAACAAGATAGTTGTCTTGGACAATGAGATAGACTGGGACAACCAGGATTGGAAAGAGAGCATCAAATCTCTTATCAATGAGCGTATAGGTTCTGTCATCCCTATCAATTCTCTTGGCAACATGTGCGTGCTCCATGAATCTGTGAATAGAGGTTATGGTAACGATTTCTTCCTTGAGAAAAGAATCGACATCATGCGCAAATCACAGGAAGGATACTTCATCAGACCACATGTATATGATGCTTTCAACAAAATTTTTGTTGAGCGGCAAAACGAGAGCATCAACATGCAGATGATGATCAGGTGGGACAAGTCAGACATCCTCCAAAGAAGAAGGTATATAATTTCTAAAATCAATAAATTCTTGATTTCATCAAATGAACAGGCATAACGCATATCTTAAAGACGAAAACCTACTGACATTGTTTTCTCTGAACAATTTGATTGTTCCTGAGATTCAGAGGGAATATGTCTGGGGGAATAACAGCGATGTGCTAGAAAAGTTTCTTGCGGAATTGGAAAACAAGGCCGATCCTTGCGATACTTGTCACCATGTGCACACCAACAAGAACGTAAATGTCGGATTTCTCTACTCATACAAGCCCTCATACGTCAAATATGAAAGCGAAAGGATTCTTGATGAGTTTCTTATAGACGGGCAACAAAGAATAACCACATTATTCCTCCTGTTGCTTTATCGTGCTACAATTGAGGAACGCATTGATGACTTCATGGCAATCTGTCGGACTGACGAAAATGACTTTAACATGGGTTTCAACTACAAAGTCCGCAGTCTTACACAGCAATTTCTTGTGCAGCTTATACAACATGCCAAGAATGAAGGAGTCACAGCCTTTGATTTCATCTCAGACATGGACAACACGCCCTATTGGTTTCTGGATGATTACAAGAATGACCCGACTGTCATTTCCATGATATCAGCTCTAAAGTCAATTCGGAAGACATTTGGCAGCAAATCGAACTTCTACTTTGATTACCTGCTGACCAACATCCATTTCTGGCACTTCAAGACTGAGGCGACATCTCAGGGAGAGGAACTCTATATAACGATGAACTCTCGCGGTGAGCAACTTTCGGATAATGAGATGCAGAAAGCCAGGGTATTGCCAAGTAACGAATTAGTTCAGTATGGCCAAGAATGGGAAAAATGGCAAACATTTTTCTGGAGGAACAGGACTAAAGGCAAAGCAAACAATGCCAATGCAGATAAAGGATTCAACAATTTCCTCTCATGCATTGAAGGTTTTGAAGGCTTCAACAAAGAGAGCAACCTTAATATCTCATCAATAAAGACATACATGGAAGGACTGATGTACATATGCAGTCCTGAATTCAAAAAGAAACTTTCTACCATATATGCCGACCTATATACCGGATGGTTTGATTCGTTTATCTTCTGTTTATGGAATGAGATCAACACTTACGATGGCAAATGGGAAATCATTGACCCTCGTGGTGGCGACAAAAAAATGAGAGATGAATATAAAAATCAATCCATTGCCAGAAACAAATCGATGTTGTTCTGGAGTTGGATGGCATATTTCAAGAAAAAAGAAAAAGAGATTGACGATGAACTGTTAATCAGAATACTGCATTTCTATTATATCAGATACCAGTGCTTCAAACGTTCATCAACCTCAATTGATACAATCATAAACGCATTCATTTCGGCGAACGGGAAAATTCACACCCTTGACTTGTCATTGAATGAGGACGCTGAGGAAGAAGACAACATAAACAGCCGCACATTCAGCGATGAAGAAATTCTGTTCTCCAAGCTATACTATTCGGAAGAAAGCAATATACGAGAAATAGAATCTTGCATCTGGGAAATTCAAGACCTACCGTACTTCATCGATGGTAAAGGTGTTGGCGGCAATACTGTCTATGAACTGTTCTGTGAAGATAGCATAATAGACAAGCAAGATGTCTTGAATAGCATTAGACAATTCAAGGAAAACATTCAAGGTCTCCTTGATGCTGATGACAAGGACGCTACTCGTATTGATATAAAACGGATTCTTTTATTCTACGTCTTTGACAATAAGGCCTTCTGGTGCCAGCAGTCTCCGTGGTATTATAATAACTATGAAACGAGTTTATGGAAAAGAATCGTAAGAAGTAAACATTTCATAAGTTTCTATAAGGATTATTGCAGCTCCGGAAACAATCTTCACAATCTTCTTGAATCCAAACGTGAAACATTTTTCGAGCAAAACGGGAATGTCATCAACAGGAACGATAGGCAATGGAGTCATCGGAAACTGGTTATCCTATATGACTTGTTATCGTCCAACTCAGTATGGGACAAGAACCATGAGAACGTAGTGTTTTGGAAGTCTCAAGAGACATCTTCAGAAGACGAGATTTTCATAGGTCAAGACACCCTATGGAAAGCAGCTAGATACTACGATTCAAATGCTAAGATATGTCTTCGCAATGATTGGAAAGATTTTCTGAAGAACAATTACAATGTTCAGATTATTGAATTAGCCGAACCGACACAGCAGATTGAAGGAAATATCCAATAATATGACACTTTCAGAAGCCATACTCGCCCGCCATTCGGTCAGGGCATATACAGATCAGCCAATCACCGGCGGCACTCTGACTGTTCTTCAGCAGAAGATTGATGAGGTCAATGCAGTTGCCGGCCTTCATGTCCAGCTCGTGCTCGATGAGCCGAAAGCCTTCCTTTGCACCATGGCCAAGTACGGCAAGTTCAGAGGCGTGAAGAACTATCTTGTCATGGCCGGTAAGAAAGCAGAAGACCTTGACGAGAGGGTCGGCTACTATGGGGAACAGCTGGTGCTCCTTGCCCAGACACTGGGTCTCAACTCCTGTTGGGTCGGCGTTAGCTACAGCAAGACCCCGGGCGCTTTTGTTCTGAACGAAGGTGAGAAGGTAGCTTGTGTCATATCCATCGGCTATGGTGAGACTCAGGGTATCTCCCATAAAATCAAGTCACCGAAAGATGTAAGCAATGCCAGCGACATCACTCCACGTTGGTTCAATGAAGGCGTGAAGGCAGCCCTGCTCGCCCCTACTGCCGTCAACCAGCAGAAGTTCCACTTCGAGTATGTGGGATTTAACGGAGAAGGCAAGAAGCCGAAGGTCCTGGCAAAGAAAGGCACATCCCTTGTCGGCTACACCCAGATGGACCTCGGCATTGCAAAGTATCATTTCGAGATTGCAGCCGGAAAGGACAACTTCGACTGGGCCTGATACATCAGGCTCTCCCCTGCCATGATCAAGATACGCTGCGTCATAGAGGGCATCACCTTCCAAAACCAAGAGAACGGATGGTCCGTGCTCAAGGTCAGGGTCAAGGACTACAATGACCCGGTGACGCTCGTCGGCTCATTGCTGGACGAGCCGGTCGGAGCCGTGCTTCTTTGTGAAGGCAACTGGAAGGTCAACAAGAAATACGGCAGGCAGTTCGAAGTGGAGACCTACGAGGAGGTCATGCCAGCCACCGCCTATGGCATAGAAAAGTATCTTGGCAGCGGACTGGTCAAGGGCATCGGCCCCAAGTTCGCCCATCTGATTGTCGAGCGGTTCGGAACGGACACCATTGCGGTCATAGAGGACGATATCGAACGTCTCTATGAAGTGGCCGGCATAGGCAAGAAACGTGTCGAGAAGATCCGCGAGAGTTGGGAAAAGCAGAAGGACATAAAGAACGTCATGCTCTTCCTCCAGCAGTACGGGGTCAGCACCGGATTCGCCGCCAAGATATACCGTGTCTATGGCAAGGAGAGCATCGATACGGTGAACAAGAATCCCTACAAGCTTGCCGATGACATCTGGGGCATAGGCTTCAAGACTGCCGACGGCATAGCAACGAAGATGGGATATGAGAAGAATGACCTGCGCCGTTGCCGCAGCGGTCTGCTCTACACCCTCAATGAGCTTGCCGATGAAGGTCATGTGTTCGCCCGGGAAGACCAGCTTGTCAGTGCTGCGGTGAGTCTGCTCGAAGCTGATGAGAAACCGATACGGACAGCCCTGAGCGATATGCTGACCACCGAGGACCTGATTGCCGAAGGGGAAGCCATCTATCTGCCGCCATTCTACTATTCAGAGAAAGGGACGGCACGCAAGCTGCTGAACCTTGTTCAGGCGCAGTCCCCCGCCCTCTTTGAAGGGTCTCTCGACATAGAGGCCATACAGCGGAAATCCGGTATTGAGTACGATGACGTTCAGATTGCCGCCATACAGCAAGCGGTGGAAAGCAAGGTCATGGTGCTGACGGGAGGTCCCGGCACGGGCAAGACCACCACGACACAGGGTATCATCGCTGCTTTCAGGGAGGCGCATCTCCATATCCTTCTCGCAGCACCTACGGGCAGAGCTGCCAAGAGGATGAGCGAGGCCACCGGCATGGAAGCCAAAACCATTCACCGGCTGCTGGAGTACAACCCCATGGACGGCTACAAGCGCAATGACGAGAATCCCCTTGACGGAGACGCGCTCATCGTCGATGAATGCTCCATGATAGACATCATCCTGATGAACAACCTCATGAAGGCCATTCCTGAACACATGAGGCTTATCCTTGTCGGAGACATCGACCAGCTGCCGAGCGTCGGAGCCGGAAACGTGCTGAGGGACATTATAGACTCTGAGATGATTCCCGTAATCAGACTGACCCGCATCTTCCGTCAGGCACAGTCCAGCCGTATCGTCATGAACGCCCATGCCGTCAATCAGGGACGCTTTCCGGACATCAGCAACGGAAGGAATACCGATTTCTTCTTTATCAGGAATGATGACCCCGAGCAGGTGGCCGGGGAGATTGTGAAGCTGGTAAGAGACCGTCTGCCCAAGGCCTACGGTCAGCCACTAAGCAACATCCAGGTTCTCACTCCGATGCAGAGAAGTGTTGTCGGAGCCGGCAACCTGAACCTACTCCTGCAGGAAGCCCTGAACCACAATACCGCAGGTATCAGCCGTGGCGGCTATACCTACAAGTTCGGTGACAGGGTCATGCAGATCCGCAACAACTATGACAAGAATGTCTTCAACGGCGACATCGGCATCGTGGTCAAGGTAGATTTGGAAGACAGGACACTCACCATCGACTTCGACGGGCGAATGGTCGAGTACGATGCCACTGAGCTGGATGAGGTCACGCTTGCCTACGCCACCACCATCCACAAGAGCCAGGGCTCGGAATACCCCATCGTTGTCATTCCGGTCCTGATGACCCATTACGTGATGCTTCAGAGGAACCTCATCTATACCGGCATCACCAGGGCCAAGAAGATTTGCGTGCTTATCGGCCAGACCAAGGCGCTCTACTATGCCGTGAAGAACCAAACGGTGAGCAATCGCAACACGCTGCTCAAAGAAAGGCTGAGAGGCACAGTCGGCGAAGCGGACAATGCTCAGCCAGCACCCGTCCAGTACAGCCTGCCCGATTCGCAGTATTACTCCATGGTGGCCGAATCAGAAGAAGGCTACAGCAAATAATCAGACCTGTAATTCTCCAAATACTATTTCGCTTCAGAAAATAGAGCATCTGCCGGATTTGAGCAGAAGCTCATTCTATTTTTGCAGCGCATTCAAATGAATAGTATTATGGAAATCAAGCAGAAATCAAGGAAAGACAAAATGGTTACGCTCTATGACAGAATCGAAGCGAGAACTGCAGAGCAAACATTGAAGAAGATTGTCGAGATTAACATGGAAGACGAATCCTACATCAATGAAGGAAAAGAATGGGCTCATCAGAACATGGTAGAAGGCGCGACCTTCAAACTTACACCTATCAGTCTATACCTGTCAACGCCGGGGGGAAATGTTTATGACGGATTGGCATTGTACGACACGATTGAATCTTCCACTACTCCCGTTGAGATCATCTGCTCCGGGAAAGTTATGTCCATGGGCATAATAGTCTGCCTTGCCTCTTCAATAAGGAAAGCTCACAGGAGTACGACATTCATGATACATCAGGTTTCAGGAATGAATTTCGGTACGCTTCAGGATATGAAAGAGTCGGTCGAAGAAACAAACCGGCTAAACGAAATCATCTTTGATATCATAGTAAAGAAATCAAAGGTCACGAGAGAAAAACTTGATTGCATAATCAGACAAAAAGAAGACTGGTATTTTTCTGCCGAGGAAGCTTTGAATCTAGGCATCATTACAGAGATTATTGATTAAAAGTAAATATTTATTACTTATGCCTGATTTTGGCAGAAGTATTTATTATCTTTGCACCATCATGGCAAAAGAATACTTCAAACATTACGTCTGGCTGCTCCAGACACTACAGTCCAGAGGGTATTGCACCTATGAAGAATTGAACGAGCTCTGGAAAAAGAGTTCGCTCAATCCGGATGCGAAGAACATATCCAAGAGAACACTGGCAAACCACAGAGAATCGATTTTAGACATGTTCGGAATCATCATTTCTTGTGACAGAAGGACCAATGAATATTACATTGAGAACAAGAACGAGATTTGTGACGGCGGTCTTCAAGAATGGATGCTGGGAGCATTGTCGCTCGGAAGCATGCTTCATGATGATGCCTCACTGAAGGGGAAGGTCATATTTGACAATGTCCCATCAAGTCAGAAGCATCTTCCAATTATCATTGATGCTTTGAAACGATGCGTCATGGTTGAATTCTCATATAAGAATACCGAAATGGCAGAGTCACGTTCTTTTCTTGTGGCCCCATATTGTGTACGACTGTTCCGGAAAAGATGGTATCTGTTAGGGCTACGTGAAGGTACGACTGAGCCTCACTTGTACTCCCTAGACAGAATGGCTGACGCATATTCGACAGAGATTGAATATGATTACCCGGAAGATTTTTCTGCCGACGTGTACTATAAATCCTATTTCGGCATTGACCTGCCTTCAGGGAAGCCCGAAGTTATTCGCATCAAAGCCTCTGCCAGGCAGTCTGACAATCTCAGGTCTCTGCCACTCCACAACTCACAAAAGGAGATTGAATTACTTGAGAACGGTGAAACAATTTTTGAGTATCGGTTAGTCCCCTCCTCTACTTTCATCGGAGAGATCATGATGATGCAGGGCTCGCTGGAGGTAATGGCACCATCACATCTAAGAGAGAAAATCAAGTCCATCTCAGCCATTTTGTACAAGAAGCACAAATAAGTCAGATAGTTATGATAGCAAAACTCGATGCTCACTTGAACGAGAGTAACACGTTGTATTCCATTCTGAAGGAGAAGCCTCTATGGTGGACCAGGCTTCTGGCTATCAACGGCGTATATGCAGAAATCCGAAAAGGAGACATAATAGATGTGTATTACGAAGGTGGACGTATGGCAGAACTCAAGGTCGGAAGAGACGGGGAGCTTAAAGCGTCCTGTCACCCTAAGTATCTTGGCTATGTCGTCGAGGACTCTGAAGATGTGAAATACGTTGATTGTCTCAATGTCCTGACCTCAAATCCGGAAAGCATGCTTCCCTATATTGAGAATGCATACAGCCAGAAAGGTAACAAGAAATACAACCCCGAAGAAATCAGTGAAAAGAAGATTCAGGGAGACATGATTTGCAAAAGGTCACCCGTTTATCTCGATTCCGAATTTGCACATAGATATGAAGATGGCTCACGCATGACCATCCGTTTTGACCTGGTCTCCATCCGTAACAATAAGCTTGTCTTTATTGAACTGAAACGCATCGGAGACAACAGGATGCTTGATAAAATCGGCAACACGCCAGAAATTATCAGGCAGATGGACAAGTACTGCCGTTTCATAAAAACGAACAGTGATGCTCTTGTTGAATACTATAAAAAGCTATTCAAAATCAAACAGCAATTAGACTTGCCTGTTCCTCAATGCGATATTGACAAGCTTACCATCTGCGCAAAACCACATCTTGTTATACGCAACACATATCTCAAAGAAACAGATGGTCGTACTAAAAGGATAAACGATATTGTCAGAATCCTTCGTGAACACAGGAATGAATTCACTTTTGCCATTGAAGGCAATTATTATTTCGATCAACTCCATATTCAAAGAGATTTGCTGAAGCGCGGATTCTTCGATGGAGCAAAGGGCGGTGGCATATGGCATGGGAATTATAGAGACGAGGCATATCCCCATATTCTTCTGGAAGATGATGTTCAAAAAAACTTTTACCGACCAATCCGCAATGATGTGGTGAAATACTTTTATGACAATGGAATCAAGTGGTGGGGCGCACCCAAAGACGACGGGAGCAAACCATCCGGTCACATTCTCTCATCTCAGATTGCTTGCCTAAATCATCTGTTTTACATAAGGAAAGATTGGAATGCCGTCCTCACTCTCATCAATGGGATTGCAGGTATGCCTGCGCATTTCAAAGAGGTTCTACCAATAGCGTCTGAGGCAGAGGCGGGATGTTATATTGCTTTTGAGATGGTCAGCAGCAGGGACTATCTGAATGAAGACGGACCGACACGCGGGGCTAACTGCACTTCTGTCGATGCGTTCATCTATGCTACCGATGACAACGGGGAGCGTTGGCTTATCCCAATAGAGTGGAAATATACGGAATCGTATCTGTCTGAGGATAAATCAGCCGAGGACTATAAGGGCAGAGGACAAAAGGGCAAGCATGGCAAGGGAGAAAAAAGGCTTAGTCGATATACAGACCTGATAAATTCTTCGGAACAGCTTATTCATCTTCCGGATTATCACGGATCAATATATTTTCAGGAGCCTTTCTACCAACTCATGAGGCAGACACTTTGGGCTGAACAGATTTGCAGGAGCAAGGATGAATCAGCCATACCTGCACAACATTACGTTCACATTCATGTCTGTCCAAAGGACAATACCCTTCTTCTTGATAAGAACTACACGGAGGTGTCGAAAGAGAGAGGAATGGAGGCTGCCTGGAAAGCCATGCTTAAGAACCAGAATCTCTATCTTCTCATAGACCCCAAGGAACTCATGTCACCTGTATATGATTCTCATAAGGCTCTATGCAAATATCTTTCAGAACGTTACTGGAAATGAGAATAGTACAGATTTCAGACACGCACTCCCGGCATCACCTTCTGACAAGCATCCCAGAAGGCGATATTCTCGTTCATTGCGGAGACTTCAGCGACAACGGTACAGAAGATGAGGTTCTGGACTTTCTTAACTGGTTCATAGAACTCCCCCATTCGCACAAGATATTTGTCACAGGAAACCACGACTTATGTCTTTGGGATGCGGACGACATTGAAGACTTGCCAAACAATGTTCATTTCCTTCAAGACAAGGGCATAACCATAAATGGTGTGAGATTCTTTGGGATAGCATACAATCACCAGACTGGCATAATTCCTGACGACACTGATGTTTTAGTTACTCACGAGCCCCCTTTGGGAATAATGGACGAGACAATGAATATGAATTGGGGCAACCCTGCGATTCTTCAGCGAGTTATGCAAATCAAACCAAAATATCACCTTTTTGGCCATGCTCACCAAGCGAGCGGGGTCACTGTCTGTAAAGACATCATATTCTCAAACGGTTCTGTTCTTAATGATTTCGGGGATTATACCTATGCACCGAGAGTATTTGAGATATAACAAGAAATAGTTTTCCCTATGCCGGATTTCTGCTGAAGCGGAGCATAATTTTGCAGCGAAATAAATTGTAAAATTATGAAAAGAATCAGCTCATTTCTCGTTTTAGTGTTATGTGCGGCAACAGCCTTTGCACAAAGTACCAATCCTCTCAACTACAGTGGAAAGATGTTTGTCTCTTCCTATGAAGTGCTGACAACGCCTCGTTATGTGTCATACGAAGATCACGCAATTCTCAATTCAGAACTCACCATGCCTGTAATAGAGATTACCACCCTGATATCAGACTTCGAAAAGGGCACACTCACAAGTGGCGAAACTGAATACAAGATCAAGGTAACAGGCACGAAGAAATACACTCTGACAGATGAGTCCTGGGCAGTAGTAATCTACATGGAACAGCAGGATGGCCCTAACAAATTCGAATATGTGTGGAGAGAATATGGAAATGCATATCTCAACACTATCTTAAAACAGGAAGACGGGAGCATCAAGATTATGCGTATGAATCTTTCACACAAGCCTCACATCGCTTCTCCAGATGAAGCAATCCTCCAGATGCTTAACAGCTATGGTGGCTATTAGTCGTGGACTGAGAGAGAGATTGTTGTGCCGTTGATTTCCCACTGGCCACCGTTGGTTCCTGTTTGAGAGAGTTCATCTGAGACGATGACAACTGGATTACACCGGGCGATTTTCTTTATGACCTCCTCACGGTTATGCTCCTTGCCTCGCGAATGAAGATACTCCAGAGAATCTATAAATGTAAGTCTGACGAAGCGACGGCGATAGGAGCCCAAGATTCGGTCGCTGATTGCCTCTACATTTCCATTCTTGATTGTAGTATAGTAGGCAAGAGCCCCCTTGCCACGGTGGTTGGGAGCGGCGGCTAATTTGTTGAACATCGATTCGATTGTTTCACGGGTGTCTTTCTCGCAGAAGAACTCAATGCTGACATAGCATCTGTCCGTTGTTCTCAGAATAACCTCCATAGCCTCTTCTAGAGCCTGCTGACGCGGGCCGCCGATGACATAAACCTTGTTTTCAAAGTCAGGAATTCTCGTTAAAATTTCGTCCATACTGTCTATTTTTCAAATTCAGCTGCAAACTTACTCCGGCCTTCGGCAAAAATGTGGCATATATACAAAATAATCCCCGGGCGAATCGGTCCGCTTTTTCAAAAAGCCTCTCCGCTCCGTCCTAACAGGCGTTGATAGTATGTTCAGTCAGCTGTTATCTGTCCCGCCAGCGGTCAGTGATGCCCATCCCTTTCAGGATAGCTTTGACCACGGGCTTCAGGACGACGAACAGCACAACGATGAGTATCACGGTCATGACATCCTCCATAGCTCTTGATATTTAAGTTCGACATGCCGGACCGGCCTCAAGTCCACCTTCGGTTTCTTTTTCCCTCCGTTTCCTTTTCTTCCGGCCTGGGATTGAAATATTTTCTGCTTGCCCGCAGGCCGCGGAGCAGAATAAGCCGGACATGACAGCAAGAATACTCTTCCCGCACGGGAAGGAAGATTGTTCCTGTCACCTTGAAAAGGTTCTGTTTGGCGTTTGTGGGAAGCGGCCTTACTTTGCAGAATGATATTGAAAATCCCAAGGACCGGACGGAAAGAGGAACTCTCTTCCGATAAAAAGAGAAAGACGTGGCCATGGCCATCGCATACAACAAGCGGAAGTGCCAAAGTGCCAAAGTGTCAAAGTGCACGACATGAAAAAACCTCCCCTGAGTGGGGAGGCAAGCAAGCATAAGAGAACCGTATAGGCGACCCGGCCTCTGATGGACCGGGTCTGAGACCTACAGGCCCGATTCCATCGTAAGGCGGTCGTCAAGGACCTTGACCTCCCTTGCGAGGATGTCCACGGACGTGCGTTCCGTGCCGTCCGATGCGGTGTAGCGCTGGTTGCGGAGACGGCCCTGAACCTCGACGTTCTGGCCTTTCTGAAGGCTGGCCAGGTCGGCTGTCTTGCCGCCGCTCCATGCTGTGACGTTGTGCCAAGTGGTCTCGATGATGGCCTCACCGTCGCGACCCTTGAAGGCGTAGTTGGTGGCCACTGTGAAGTTGGCGACCTTGCGGTCTGCGATGTCCTGCACTCTGACTGATCCGATGATTCCCCTGAGGGTGACTGAATTGAGCTGTTCCATAAAGCAAATCTGTTTTTAAGTGTTACTGAAAAATTTATGATGCCGCACCAGCGCCGGACGTACAGGATGTCAAGGGCCGGACGGAAAATACTACCCGAACGGTGTGGAGATTTTCAGGGAGGTCCATTTCACCCTTTACAGCCTGTGGAAGTACGGAAATACCTTTGCATCAATAAATGGTCAGTAACCGGAACAGATGCTTGGAATGGCTCACAGGGTGAACTTGCGGAAGTCAACGGCCAGAGTGCAGGGAATACCATCCGGAATGAGAGCAAGGGCGTTCTTCATGGTGAAGCCGGTGCCGATGACGTTGTCCACGACAAGAGGCTTGAATCCACGGGGCAAGTCACGCATGAGTCGCAGGCCGAGACTGACATCCGCAGGTATTTCGCCGGTGACGGATTTGAGGTTGTGGACGGATTCACGCATATCGCCCTGCAGAATATCAAGCACTGGAAGACCTGTCAGCGATGACAGTTCCCTGCAGAGGTCAAGGGTATCGGTCGCATATCCCAGATGCGACGGCATAGGAATCAGGATTCCGTCGGAAGGCAGGGCCAGTGAAGCGGCCATCATGCCTGCTGCCTCCCTCACGAAGGGACGGTACGAAGTCTTCACTTTGTGGCAGACATCGCGGTATGCGCTGTAGTCACCCACAGCAAGGATCTCCAAGCCCTTGCGGGCCTGGAGTCCTGAAGCGGTGAAGGACGGACGGTTATTCATGACGCAGGAATGAATAGAGTTCGTAACTGCAGAAGCCGCTGCGCTGGATAAATCCTAGCGGCTTGGCGATGCGGTGTTTCTTGAGCCAGGCACCGATGCCGGGCAGGTTGTTCTCGTCTACGAACGCCATCGTGTCGTTCTGGAGCGGGCTGTTCAGGTTGACGGTGATGACGGCATAGGAGTCATCATCGGGAACGGTGTTCATCTCTACGGCCAAAGCGCCGTTGTTGCGATAGGAGGTGAAATTCAGGCTCACCTCAGTGCCTTTGAAATCGTAGGTCTTCATATTAAAACAGGTTTTGGGATTCTTCTGCGAAGGAATAGTAGGATTTGTCGGCCACGATGATGTGGTCCAGGAGGGAGATATCGAAGAGGCTGCAGGCGCTGCGCAGCTTCTCGGTCTCCTTGATGTCGGCGCTGCTCGGCCTTGGATTGCCGCTCGGATGGTTGTGGAAGAGGATTATCGCCGTGGCGTTGCAGTTGAGCGCTTCTTTGATGATGCGCCTGTGGTCTATCGGCGCGGACATGATTGTCCCGACGGTGATCATCTTCTTGGTCAGCGGCATATTGGCCGCATTGAGGAAGAGAACCCACGATTCCTCGTGGTCGAGGGCTCTAAGGTCTTCGTGCAGGAAGCCTGCCGCCTGTGAGGATTCCTTGATTGGAGTGTCTGAAATGTAAGTTGCTTGCTTTTTCATCTGACTACTGTTTATTGGTGAAACATCTTTCTTTACGATGCAGGAACGTGATGCCCTTGTAGGACATCCGAAAGCAATGGTGGAGAACGGAGTGGACCATTGTGAGATGGACGGGTGTCACAACTTTGCAGCGTAAAAGGAGATGTCACCTGCAGTAGTCGAAAAGCGGGCTATACTACATGGACACACTTATGGAATCAGGCGGCTGGCTGCTCAAAGACCGCCCGACGGACACGTACAGGCCAATGATGACCAAGAAGACACCGGAGTAGCCGTTAGTCCACAGAAACAGCAATGCGCCCCATCACGGCAGCCTCACACAACAGATGCAACATCAGAGCAGAGCCTGGACATAAGACCGTGCGCCTGCTCCCCTACGGAATTTATCCGACATCGAATCCAGAACTTCGCAGATGCAAAAACAGTATATGAAGACCCGTATTCCGCAGAGTGCGGCGCGGAGGTCCTGAAGGAGATTCTGCAATGGCTGAAAGGCGGAGGAATAAAACCGGTGAAGGATGGCTCGACAGCATTCGAATGTGGCATGACATTGTCATCTACAGAAGCTCTCAAATACGTCGCACGCATTTGTACAGACGGCATCTGCCGCTATCAAACGACATGCATCCGCCAGGGCCAAGAATCAGCGATGTGTCGCATCGGATTTGATTCCACGTCTGTGGATGGGAAAAGACGCATGTGACTGTTCGCCTTGGACCCGCCTTTCATTGTATCGAGGCGCAGTCCCCGATTCTATGAAAGGTCGGATGCAGGCTGCTCTGCAGCCGAAGCAATACCGGAGCGAGCAAAAGAAAAGCGGCCCGAAGGTCGCTCTCCTGAAGTGTCAACAGAGGAGAAGGCTTAGCTCTCCTTCTCCTGTTTCTCCGCTTTCTGTTCCTTGTCTGCCGTCGGATAGAAACGGGTGGCCACAAGGATGACGCGGTTGTGCTTGACACCGTCGGCATCGGTCCATTCCTCGGGCTTGAAGTGACCTTCCACTGTGATGAGGGAGCCCTTGGTCAGGATGTCAAAGGACTCGGCCTTCTCATTCTTGCGCCATGCCTCGATGTTCATGAAGGCTGAAATGCGGGTGCTCTCGTCACCGCTCTTCTCGGTACGGCCGACTGCCATGGAGAAGCGTGCTACGCTGGTGTTTGCGAACTGGCGGATCTCTGCGTCACGACCCACGAAACCTGATACTGCGAAAGTGTTTTCGAACTTTTTCATCTTTGTCTGTTTTTAGAAGTTATTGAATTGATTAACGGTACAGACATAGGGGTGCAGGCATAGGGCAAGCCATGGACTGAGGCGTAAATACTCGTTTTGTTTTTGACGAAATCGGATGAAAAGAAAAAGGAAGATTTTCGTTTCACGTCATTGGCCAGAGACCGTGAGGTCGTCCCGGAGCACGAAGGTGCGCTGCGCCCCAACTTTGTAGCGGTAAACAGTATTCAAATGCTTCGCCCGGAAAACAGGCAGAATGAAAGAGGTCAATTCGGGAACACGGACAGAGCAGTCAGACTGAGCGGGTCAGAAAGTGACCCTGAGTTTAGACAGGACGCGCACAAAACATCAGCCTTGCCGTTTCGGCAGTCGTAACGTACCATGAAGAACAAAGCGGTGACATGCATGTGGAAATATAGCCATAAACATGGGCATAGCGTGATGAAGAACGACATGGACCAGTCCCATCACGACCAAAGGCTCCCCGGTGGAAAGCCGCTGCCCATAGGAATGGACAATAACAGATGCCGTCAGTGTCAAGCCAGCGTCTCCCCTCGCCTACCAGTTCAGACAACAGACAGGCACGTCAGAGAAAGCGGGAAAAGAAACAGCAGATGGAGAGCGGTTCTCAGACTTCGACCAGGAGAGCATCCTTTGAGCCGCCTGGAGCGAGCGGAGGGTATTGAATAAGGCTGAATCCTTATTCCTGACCTAATGTACGGAATCTATCTTGCAGTTCTGAGATTCGTTTGAGTAGATTATCAAAGGAAAGATGCTTTCCGTACACGAAGTGCTCCTGCATCTCGGCATAGTCAGCTTCCCATTGTTTGATACACCTCTCGGGAGGTATGAATTCAATGGCTTCCGGATAATCCTTGTCATAGTCTGCGTATCCGACATGATAGAACTTGCGACGGTGCTCGACGATTCGGCCATAGAGTTCCATATCCGAGAGTGCCAACTTTCCGAAGTCCGTATCCATCAGTTTCTCCAGGTCATACAGATGTCGTGTCATCCTCAAACTTCTCGGTTCAGGCTTCTGGAACTCCTCATTCAGCAAAAACGCCTTTTCCAGAAATGTCCTTGACGGCAGGACTACAGGTATAGTACATTCGGTTGCGTTGTCATCTTCCGGGAAATGCTCGCTGATAATGGAACTGATGGTACGCATCTCAAACGGCTCATCCATCGAGAGACAACTGACTTCAATCTTTACCCTTGATGGCACATATGGAGAACTATCAGAAGATACTGAAGGATAATTGACATAAACCACCGTAGGATCCGCGTCAGATGAAATGGGATTACCCGCTTCGTCGGCTATCTCGGGCTTCACTTCATAACCGGAAAGGCCAAGCGCTTTCATCTGTGCATACAGATCTTCCGCAAGAGCGTCAATAATGAACTTGCGGCTCTTCTTGCGGAGATTTTTCAGCTGGGTATTGTTGTCCAGTTGAGGTACGAAGAAACGGTAGTTCAGAGCAACGTCAATGTCTTCCGAAAAGCGGTCTATCAGATGCCAGCCCTTACTCAGCGATGTTCCGCCCTTGAATTCCAGATAATCCTTACATGACGTATTGAAAAGTGCCTTCAAGGTCATACTCACCCACCAGTCTTTCTCTACGGCGTACTCAGGGAGGTGCTCCCGCGAAGCAGACTGCTGGAGAATTACTCTCCGATCAAGCAGTTCTTTGTCTATCCACTTTGTCATTTTCCAATCTCCTTTGCGATATTCCAAATGGTTTTCCTTACCCAGATGGGAGCTACCTTCAAATCCTGCTCAAATGTCTCAATGGGCAGGTTCTGCTGAAGGAGTCCTTTGATTATAATCCTATGCCGATCTGTCATCCTGTCTTCGCCAATGGATTTCATTGCTTGAATAAGAACGGCCAGAAATTCATTTTTGACAGCGAAGTTCTTAGGAACGCAGCGTTTGAACGTGACCGTTCTCGGGCCAACCTCAATCTTACGTGCAGAACCAGAGGTCAGATACACATAATTCATGGGAACCTGCGTAGAGAGTCCAAGCATGTTCTGAGCAGCCTCCCCTGTCGGCAGCACCTGAGCATTGTCCCGTCGTGCTATCGCTTTCACGATGTCAGCTACATCTGGATAGAGAATTCCATAGCGTGTCTCTATCGGTTTATAATAAACCCCTTTTGCCAAACGACACAGCAATCCCTTATCAGCAAATTCAGACAGGACACGACTTATAAAGACATCATTTCCTGTCTTTGCAAAGTCTGATACAAAGAACAAAGTCCCAGCCTCGCTCTGTTGTATTTGCTGTTCTGTTTCATCAATAATACGCATAGCACCCAAGTAGAAAATTTTTGCAAATATTTCTACCTGCAAAAGTAGATGATTTTAGAATACCAAGCAAAAAAATCAAGGAAAAAAGATGTACCAATGTAAATTTATACAACAGATTGCCTGTCTCAAATGGTTTGGTTTAATCTTTTGCTATATATTCAAACTAAACCATACTCCTTCTTATGAAAAGAAAAATGACCGCAGATGTTCACGTGTGCCAATGAATACAGGTTCTCATCTATGCCTCTTTTTCTTTTCATCAGAGTGTCATCAACGTCCAATGTACGGACAGTCTGGAGAAATAGCCTATTTTGGCACACGTGTGCCAAACTTTTCTCGCATCTATTTGTATATCAATAGATTTGCAAATTCTGAAATTTTAAAATGGAAAATACTGAAAATACCAATAAAATCACTACCGAGTCCATTAAAAATCCGTCACACGTTTTGTCGCACGTGTGCCAGAAAAACGGATTTCGTGTGCCAATGTATTTCTGCAACTAATTCATATATTGCAGTTTATAAAATTCTAAATAATTAAATTGGAAAATTCAATATTTTCTGCATCGGTAAATAATTCATCAAACAAATATCCTATTAACCTCATTGTCTTCAAGACCCCTGAGGTATAAAATAATCAAACTTAACAAATTATAGAAATCTATGGATCTCAATACGATTAAAAAGGCAATGAC
>Ga0208198_1000148_pt1 | contig 86461 bp, 66 predicted proteins | sample AD_JPNTR2_MetaG_FD_184446 | JGI IMG/M metagenome (GOLD analysis project Ga0208198, IMG submission 184446) | Active sludge microbial communities of municipal wastewater-treating anaerobic digesters from Japan - AD_JPNTR2_MetaG (SPAdes) (version 2) | ecosystem: Engineered > Bioreactor > Anaerobic...
CTATCGGGTAAACAATGTGCGGGCCAAACTTCCCGATACTGCCGACGTGTGGACGGCAGCATGTTTCTTTGTGAAGAATGTTATGAAGTTCCTCAAAGGGCTTCTTTTTGTCTTATTCGAAAAGATGATGTTGGAGGTTAAGAAACTATTTTCTGCCATAAATCGGGAACTTCTCTTCTCCCTAAAAACTGTGGCCTGATATATATGAATTTAAACGGAATTATTCAGTGAACCCTAATTATTACAATAGCCAAAACTGATTGCTCCTAATTTCTTTTTAAAAAGTGATTCTTCTTTGATTGCCTGATCAGCAGATATATTTATAGGGAGAATATGCAAGATTGAATACGTGAAATTGTCAGCATATTTTGGGTCAGATTCAATCAATTTTTCAAGAGATGCATTGTTCCCATGACCGTTAGTTTGTACATACACTTCCCAACGCCCCCAAATTCCCTGTCGGTTATAAGTTGAACCGATATAAATTTTCCCTGTTTTGTTATCCAGAATTGCATAAATGCAATTGACAGCCGAGAGCATACGTTTCCATTCGGGATAACCACTATTTATAATATTCTTCAACTCACTGAATTTCAATATAACGTTTGGATAACCCGGAAAGGCATTTTCAAAACCAGGCACAATTTCAATGATTTCTTTTTCGTTGTGAATGCCCTGACACCATGACAAAGTGCCTTTACCCCAATCAACAATTACTTTTTCTTTTAAGTTATCAAATCCGTTAACTTCAGACATTTTGTAATAAAATGGAGAAAACGGGTCGTTAGTTATTGTTTCCTCAATACGGTACACCCCGAGAAAACGGGATTTAGTTCCTTCTTCGCCAAGAAATGATACAATATATTGTGCCCCTTTAAATTTATCATCGGCTTGTTCAGCTTGATATTCCAAAAATAATTTGGGTTCATAACGATACATATCATAAAGTGATTTCGTGTATTGAACACCTCTTATTGTCTTAATTTCCCGATTGTCTTTGTGTCTTACCAAGAGAATCTTGTCATCTTTATTTAGCCCCCTATTGAAAAGGAGTTCCTGAATTGTTATTTTCTTTTCCATAAGTATCTTTCTATATTAATTCACACTATTTACCAACAAATCTACAAATAACTTTTCGATCATCATTGCATAGTTATTTCCCGTTTTAAATAAATGGGGGTATGGGGATTTTGAGGCTTTTCGAAAGTTACCAATCCATGTGGTTTATCCTTTCATTCAGTTGTTTTATCTTATCTATCAACTTGTTGAATGGCAATGATTCGCCGTAAATCATTGTTTCGCGCATTGTTTCGTAATCCTCTTTCCACTCGGAAATGATATTATCGGGCGGAACAATTTTTATTGTTTTCGGTGCAAGTGTATCATAATCAAAATCTTTTAAACCAACGAATATCCGACGGTGTTCGACAACAGAATGGTATAAATTTTTGTCGTTGAGCGCATTTTCAGAAATTCCCGCATCGTCTAACTTGGATACATCGTACAAATGACGGCTCATTCGCTCGGTACGCACAAATTCCCGGGATCTTGCGAATTCCTCGTGTAACAGGCAAATTTTTTCTAAAAATGTGCGTTCCGGCACGACGGCATTCACCTCAAACGGCTTATTTGCAAAAGAGATATCGGGAAACTCTTTATCTACAATGGATTGCAAATCGATTTTCTGCAATGGTTCATTCATTGAACGCCCACTGACTTCAATTTTTACAATCGGTTTTACATAATTGCTTTCAGGGAAAAGCGACTTATAATGAATTTCGATTATTTCGGGGTCGGTAGTGGTTACCGGCGTTATATTGACTTTTACGGTAAATAAGTCGGAATTTATTCCCTGATTTTCAAGTTGTTTTGCAACATCAAGCCATAATTTATAACGGACAAAAGAACAGGCAGCACGACGCAATTTGTCGCTAATTTGCGTTTTTGACAGCTTCCCGTCAAAACCGAGAAAACCACGATTTACTGCAATGTCGATGTCCTCCGAAAACCGTTCTATCAGGTTGTAACACTTACTCAAAGAAGTGCCACCTTTGAAAGACAAATGTTCTGCGTATGGCAAAGCAAACAATGCCTGCAGAACTGCCGTAGCCCACACATCTTTTTCAACTGACGTCGGGATTATTTTTAGATTTTTAGCGGCTGTTTCTATCGCGTTTATTTGTCTTCTCTCAGTGATTTTGAAAAAGTTATTCATCTTGCAGTAATTTTAGAATGCTGTTTTTAACCCACGCAGGCGCAAGAGCGAGGTCGTTAATAACGATTTCCTGTTTCTCGTTCTGCAATAATTTTTTAATTTGAGCCAGCTGTTCGGCAGTGGCTTTGTTTTCGCCAATTTCGCGCAATGCAAAAACTACAAGAGAAACCAATTTGCTTTTGAAAGAAAGGTATTTGGGTGCGGTTTTTTTGAATTTTATACTTGCTTTGCCTTCAATATTTATCATTCTTGGTGTACCGTCTGTGAGGAAAACCACGCGCATAGGCATTTGAGTTGAAAGCCCCAAAGCGTTAAGAGCATAGGCTCCTGTCGGGATAATCCGTGCTTTTTCCTGTTTGGCGATTGCTTTGGCGATTTTTTCGATTGAGGGGTATATTATGCCGATTTCTTTGTCAATTTCGGGGTACAAATATATGCCAGCCGAAAGTCGAATTAAAAGGCCACTTTTACACAATCGCGAAAAGGTGTGCCGTACGGCTACATCTGTGCCGTAATCGGTAAAATCAGACAAAAAAATTATTTTCCCCCGCTTACCCTTTTTTATTTCGTTTTCTATTTTATTATGAGTAGATTGCATATAATATTAGTTTGATATATTGGTACAAAACAATGCTTTTTTTGTGCCATATTTCACCTTTCAAAGATACGATTTATTTTGACTTGGCGAGCAATCGGAAAAAGTTGCAGAATTTTTTTTACAGAAACCAGAGATTGTCTTTGCCGATTGTGGCGGGGATGCTGCTGTTGGAGAAATAGGGGGCTATCTGCGCGACCGCCATAAATGCCGTAAACATTGGGCAGACCGGCCGAAAAGGTCGTGAGGCTGCTCGGCAAAAGCAAGTCGGCATCTTCGGGGGAAACGGCTTTAGCCGCGATTTGCGAAAGCAAAGAAGGCAGTAAGTCGGTGACCGATTCGGAAAAAGTGGGCATTTGTTCGGAATCGAAATCCTCAATATCCTCAACTGAGGATATTGAGGATATTGAGGAAATGGCAGATTTTGGGACAGAGTCCCATTCGTTCAAGTTTAGCATCAGCGTAACTTGGACGCAAGACGACAGGCAGTTTGGAAACTACCGTTGTTTCCGACACAAGTTTGAAAACTTGTGTTATAACTTTGGAAGAAAAGAAGAAACGGGAAGTAAAGAATGAATTATAAGTTACCAATTTCGAATTAGGAATTTCCATTCCGGCAGTTCCGGACGGAGGAGGTAAATCGTCAAACAGAGAAATATCATAACCCCTGTGCTGCCTAGCGGCAACACTTGTCCCCTTATCTTAAGGGGACAGTTATATGGCAAGTGTGATCCAGCTCCCCTCTTAAGATAAGAGGGGTACTGGCGAAGGCGGGGAGGTGTTATGAACTAATGGATAATTGAGAATTGAGAATTTAAGAAAGAAGTGAAGAAGTCAGAAGTGAAGAAATATCATAACCCCTGTGCTGCCTGACGGCAGCACTTGTCCCCTTATCTTAAGGGGACTGTTTAGATGGTGTAATCCCATAATTGAGAATTAACAAGAAATAGAGAAATGGGAAGTAGAGAAATAAGAATTTCAATCCTGTAGGTTTATTTTTGCCGTCGAAGATATTTATCAATGCCGCGACAATAGTTCTGCCTTTCAGGCAGTATATGTTTGTTGTATCTTTGTCCGCAGGTCGGCGACCTGCGGTTATGAAGGTTATTGCCTTTCAGGCAAAAGTGAGCCAGTGAATTAAAAACTTCAACTGCGATGGATATTTTTGTATTCGAAGGTATTTTTGGCTTGAAAAGCCGGATTTTCACAAGGAATTGCAGATTACCAATTACGGAGAATTATCGAATCGCGAAATTATGCATTGTGCATTATACATTATCAATTATCCATTGACTCTTGTGGCTTTGGCCCAAACTCTACCGACTTTTTTATCGTGCCATAAAAAAGTGGGCAAAAAAGTCAAGACTGCGCCCGCTTCGAAATGAAAGTGAAAAGTGAAAAGTTGAAAAGTCACTTCCGGGAAGATTGTTGCAGCGATGCCGTTAACCGGTTGAAGGATTATACGCAGGATTGAGGGAGGCGTCGGGATCGTGGGGGAGGAAGCAGGCGCGGAATATGTCGCATCCCGATTTATCCACAGTGACGCCGTAAGTTTTATAAACGTAATTGGCAACGGAAGTGAAGAAGCCGGTGTGTTCTGAGGGATCGGCATCGACGGAAATTACCCATTTGAGGCCGTCGCCGGAAGGGCTGCGGAAAAGCAGTTGCGTGTCGAAATATTCATCTCTTAAAAGCCGATCGAACAGTGTTTGGACGTTGTTTAAATGGTCGAAATCGAGACACAGCAATCCGGAATGCCGATTTGTTGTAAGTATCATGAAAAGGGCGATGAAAAGTGAATTTGAAAATATTCGGATTTTCCATTTTTTACTTCGACGAACATCCGGCTGATTTTTGGAGTTCAGCACGAAATAGACTTTTGTGTTTCAATACACTCGTAATCATGTTTCTTTATGTTGGATATCATTTTCTCGTAGAATTTACATATTTTTGTTTGGATAAAAACCGCTGTACAATGAAAAGAGCCTTCTTCGTATACATTTCCCTCGTTTGTCTGGCATTAGGGCCGGCAACGGCACAAAACAAAAAGTTGATTTACAAAATCAACATTATGGAAGATATTGGGAGTAATTCATGGATTTATCTTCAAAATGGATTACACGAAGCACGGCAGAAGGGTGCCGACTGTGTGTTACTGCACATCAATACGTACGGAGGAGGCGTAAAGGAAGCCGATTCGATGCGTACCGCAATTCTCAATTTTCCGCTTCCGGTGATTGCCTTCATCGATAATAATGCCGCATCGGCCGGAGCACTGATATCTATTGCGTGCGACAGTATTTATATGCGCCGAAGTGCCACGATAGGTGCTGCAACGGTTGTTTCGATGGATGGGGCCGCTGCTCCCGACAAATATCAATCGTATATGCGGGCGATGATTCGTGCAACTGCCGAAAGCCATGATGGTGACTCTATCGTAGAATCGGGCGATACGGTTTTTGTGTGGAAACGCGATCCGAAGCTGGCGGAAGCGATGGTGGACGAGCGCGTGGTTATACCCGGTATGGTGGATTCGACTCAAGTGTTGACTCTTACGGCCTCTGAAGCTATCAAAGTGGGGTATTGCGAAGGTATTGCCGAAAATGTGGACGAGATCGCCACGCGATATTTGCATTACGAATCTTATGACATAGAGACTTACAATCCTACAACTTTCGACCGTGTGAAAGGCTTTTTGACAAATGCCTTTGTCCAGTCCATTCTCATCATGCTCATTGTGGGCGGCATTTTTTTCGAGCTGAATTCTCCCGGAGTCGGATTTCCGACAGCAATTGCGCTGACAGCCGCCATTTTGTATTTTACGCCTTTGTATCTTGGCGGTTATGCGCAGAGTTGGGAAATTTTGATTTTCGTAGCAGGCCTCATTTTGATAGTTTTCGAATTGTTCGTAATTCCCGGTTTCGGTATTGCCGGTATTTCCGGGATCGTTTTGATAATCTCGAGTTTGCTTTTAGCTTTGATTGGCAATATCCATTTCGATTTTGAAGGAGTACCTGTTCCAAAATTCTATCGGGCATTGCTTACGGTTTTTGCCGGATTGGGTTTGGGATCTCTTGTGATTATCTATTTTTCGAGCCGAATCGGGAAGCGCGGATTTTTGAAGAATGTTGCTTTGCAAGCCGATGAAGAAGGCTATATTTCGGTGTCAACGGAACCTCTTGCTTTGGTGGGAAAAACAGGAATCGCTGCTACCGTACTTCGTCCGTCGGGTCGCATTGAGGTTGACAATAAATACTACGATGCTGTTTCTCTGGGAGCATTTATAGAAAAGGGAGAGATGGTGAATATCGTAAAATACGAAAATTCGCAACTCTATGTTGCCAAGTTGTCCTAGAACGAGCCACCTTTTATCAAAGAGAAAAGACCCCGAGAAACCTTATCTCAGGGTCTTTTAGAAAATGATCGATACTCCTTGTTTAGTTGTATAACGCGTATTCTTCTTCGGTATATGCTATTTTTTTAGCATAGAAGAAAATCGCAAAAGGGATTATCAACAACAAGATAGCCCAAACGATGTTGCTGATGGTGTTGCCTTTTTTCATGTTGTTCACATAAATGTATCCCAGAAAACCTTCGATGACAAGAAGGAGTCCGATGATAAGACTTGTGTTAGTACCCGTTCCCTGAAAATAGGGGATGGCCAAAACAAGAACGCCAACGAACATTACCAACGCTCCAGAGTATTTTGCTAATTCTTTCATGTGTGTATATAATTATGATATTGTTGTTTCGCAACGCAAATAAACACAAAATTCGATAAACGATGAAATATTTTCGGATAAAAATAAGATTATTGCGAAAAAAAGAATGTCCGGCCAAAAAAAATGTCGATTAAGAGGGTTTTTAATTTCAAATTTAGATAAATTTGTATGTATTAAGAATATTGGGATGAAAGTTGTTGTTCGAACCCTCGTTTTTATCTATCAATGGCTGGTCTTTGTACCGGTTTTGATTGTACTGACGCTTATTACGGCGCTCACCGTGATGATATTTTCCCCCATTTTCGGCAACAAGTTTTGGGGTTATTATCCCCCTAAGTGGTGGTCGAAACTGGTGTGTTGGTTTGCACTTTGTCGAATAAAATCGTTTGGACACGAAAATTTAAATCCGAAACAATCATACGTTTTTGTGGCTAATCACCAAGGAGCATTTGATATTTTTCTGGTTTACGGATTCTTGAATCAGAACATAAAATGGGTGCAAAAACAAAGCCTTCGTCGCATTCCTTTCGTGGGGAAGGCTTCCGAAATAGCCGGCCATGTATTTGTGGACAATTCGAGTCCGAAAGCTCGAGCCAGAACTATTCTAGAAGTAAAAAAGCAAATTGTTGACGGCGTTTCGGTCATGATGTTTCCCGAAGGATCGCGCACCAAAACTGGAAAACTCGGACGTTTTCACAAGGGAGCATTTCAGATTGCCATCGACCTTAAGCTTCCCATCGTTCCTCTTACCATTAATGGATCCTACGATGTGTTGAGTGTAAAATCATCGCTTATCCGTCCCGGAAAACTCGAACTCATCATTCATCAACCCATTTCCACACAAAATCTCACCGAAGAAGACATTCCATCGTTGATGGAGCAAACCGAAGAAATTATTGCTGCCGGATTGTGGCCTAAGTATAAATAATTGCCCGAGTGACAGGCGATTGGTGAAGTTGTTAAATTGTTGGGATTTGGTACCTATATAAAAAAGGAATGGTTGTCTCACGACAACCAATCTTCATTGTTAACCTTAAATCTAATACCATGAAAAACACGATGCAAATATATGCACATGTTTTGTAACTTCCAAAAAAATAAACGACAAAATGCTTTGATTTATGTTTTTTTAATAAAATATCTATGCGGGTGGTTCTCGTGTGGTCCAACTATATGCTTTATTCCTAACGAGTTGGTGTTTATTGAAAGAAGCGATACGAATATTGATTATTCGTGTATTCTGTTCGCGAAAAAATTGATCAATGGCCAGTTGAATCTTTGCCAACGTCTTGTAGCTTTTTGTTTGCCTCCGAATTGAAGCAGGAATCGCGGTTTTCCGGCTCTTTCCCGGTAAAATCCCGAATCCATGAAATCAACATATTCGAAACCTTCTTTTTCGGCAAGTTCGAGCGACGACCATATACTGAAAATTGATGGATACAGATGTTTATATCTTTTGGTATGCCCCCAGTAGTGCAAGCAATATGCGATCTTCTTCTCGAAGCCGAGGATAGCGCCTCCGATAATTTTATCCTTGTACATGCACAGCAAGATTTTTCCTTTGTTGTTTTGAACATAATAGCGGAAAAAATTTTCGAAATAAGCCAGTGGCGGAATTCGTTCTCTGATTTTCCAATCTCGTTTGATGGATCGATAGATTTCCGGCAATTGAGAGAGAGAGGTTGCCTCCATCGTCGACACGCCACGACGTTTGGCTTTATTCACCTGATTTTTCCGAGTGGAAGAGAGCTGATCCCAGACTTTCCGTTTGCGTTGCAGCGAATTGCGTATGTTGATCCATTTAGCGGCATAAAAATGAAAATTCTTGAAAGTTTTGTATCCAAAAATAGGATCGCACAAATTTCGAAATTGAATATAATATACCTTATGCTTTACTTCTTTGAGTAGGCTCGAAACCAGCTTTTCAAAAATTTCATCTTTGGGATAATTTTCCTCCAGAAAAGCCGGCAATTGGGATATATAGCATTGTTTGAACAAGGAGCCTCTGAGCCAGCCATGCAGACGCCTGATGAGTGCCACCATGCAGGCCACAGGCTTTTCGTTGACAAAAGCCACAATCATAAAAGGTTCGAAAGAGGGAATATTCCGATACAAATCGAAAGAAGATGCATAATGGAAAAATTTTTTATCTTCCAATGGCGGAAGATCTTCTTTTTTGTAATATGTCCGTAGGGTATATTCCACTTTTATCCTTTCCATTTTGAGGTTCGATGTGATAATATTTCGCAATTGATAATACAAATATACATTTTTTTTCGAAATCAGCCATCCTCTTTGGCTTTTATATCAACGACAAAACATCGGATCGGTTTTTATTTAGTATCTTTGCAGTATTGAAAAACAAACAAAATCGATAGATACATGGCACGAAAAATTTTAGTAACGGGAGGAACCGGTTACATCGGTTCGCATACTGTGGTTGAGCTGCAACAAGCAGGATATGAAGTAGTAATAGTTGACAATCTCTCCAACTCTAATGCCGATGTGATAGAAGGGATTGTGCGAATCACGGGACAACGCCCGGTTTTCGAGAAACTTGATTGCACAGATATGCCGGCCATGCAGGCTTTGTTTGATCGACATCGCGGAATGGACGGGATAATTCATTTTGCCGCGAGTAAAGCTGTAGGCGAATCTGTGAAAAAACCCTTGAAATATTACCGCAACAATATTGTTTCGCTCATAAATCTGCTTGAGCTGATGCCCAAGTTTGACGTAAAAGGCATAGTGTTTTCCTCATCCTGCACGGTGTATGGCGAACCCGACAGCAATCCTATCGATGAGAGTGCCCCCATCAAACCTGCTACTTCACCTTATGGCAATACTAAACAAATCAATGAAGAAATCATTCAGGACTTTATACATTCCGGAGCACCCATCAAAAGTGTCATCCTCCGATATTTTAACCCCATAGGAGCACATCCTACGGCCGAAATTGGCGAGCTGCCGTTGGGCGTCCCGCAAAATCTGGTGCCGTTTATCACGCAGACGGGAATAGGTATCAGAGAGGAACTCAGCGTTTTCGGCAACGATTATAATACGCCCGATGGCACTTGTATTCGCGATTTCATAAACGTTGTGGATTTGGCAAAAGCGCATGTGATTGCCATTGAGCGAATGCTCGAGCATAAATCGGACGAAAATGTCGAAATTTTTAATTTGGGAACCGGACGTGGTTTATCTGTTTTGGAATTGATTCACGTATTCGAAAAAGTAACGGGCAAGTCCTTGAATTACAAAATTGTCGGCCGCCGTGAAGGTGATATCGGACAAATTTGGGCAAATCCGGAACGCGCCAACAAAATATTGGGCTGGAAAGCCGAAACAAATATTGAGGACACGATGGCTTCGGCATGGAAGTGGCAGCTGCGATTGCGAGAAAGAGGAATAATGTAGCGGTCGGGCATAAGAGGCGCAGCGTTTGGCATGAAGTTTATTTGTTGATCGGGCGACATGCACCATGAAGCGTGTTGTAGATTTCTTCGAGGGTTTTTGTCGGCAAAAAGATACGATCGGTGTCGAGTTTTAGCAGAGAAAATGCCGGACGAAATTTCCATTCACTGATTTCGACATAGGCAATGCCGTGTCCGATCATATCGAGCTGTCTTGCAGCTTCGTAGGACAGATCGATTATTCTTTTTTTGCTGCGGGGACCGCGATCGGTAACTTTTACTAAAACGGTCTTGTTATTCAGTGTGTTTTTTACGAATAATAAAGTTCCGAAAGGGAGCGTCCTATGGGCGCATGTAAGGCTGTCTTTATGATAAGGGATTCCGCTTGATGTTTTTTTGCCTTGAAAACGGTGAGCATAATATGAAGCATTCCCTTTTTGCTGAGCATAAATGGGAACGAGTAAAATATTGATCAACAGTAAAATATAAAAGCAGATTCTTAATTTCATTCGCTTTTATTTTTAGACATAATAGTGCAAAATAACGAAGAATTAATTTTGTTGACAAGAACTTACCGATTTTTTTTGATAATATAAAGTTTTATAAGATCCGTATCATGCTAAAAATGATAGAAATGGCAACTCGATGTGTTCCGAAAAGGAATAATAAAATTTAGTTCTTCTTTTGAAGCCTCATCAATAAATCTCTCGCCGTTTTGTAATGCCGTTGGCTAAAATTTTAATTTCTTTGGGTTTAATTCCCCGCCGCCTGTGCCAAGATAGTTCATTTTTTTCTGATATTTGGCCTGAAATTTGCTGATTAACAAACAAACAATCTTTCCGTTGAGTTGTTAAAATTGTGATATCATAAAAAATACAAAGAAGGAGGAGGCTATGAAAAATTTAAAAGTAAAGGGTGCTTTATGGGCAGTTTTTAGCATCCTGCTAATGAATGTTTTCACAACGAATGCCCAGTACTTCGGGAGAACCAAACCTACCTATCAAAAGTTTAGATTTGATGTAGCACAGTCGCCACATTTTGAAGTTTATCATTATCTGAAAAATGATACGATGCTTACACATTTTATCGGTTGGGCCGAAGAGTGGTATCAAATGCATCAGCTGATTTTTAAAGATACTTTTCAGACAAAAAATCCTATTCTGCTTTACACGAATCATGCCGATTTTCAACAAACCAATGCGGTGAGCAGCCTCATCGGTGAAGGAACGGGAGGGGTGACGGAAAGCCTAAAACAGCGCGTAATCATGCCGTTTGCTCCGACGTTGTACCAAACCGACCATACGCTGGGGCACGAGTTGGTACATGCTTTTCAGTACAATAAATTGTTGAGATCCGATTCCACGAATTATTCTATCAACAATCTGCCTTTATGGATGGTAGAAGGGATGGCCGAATATTTATCTATAGGGAGCGTAGATCCCAACACATCGATGTGGATGAGAGACGCTCTGCTGAACAAGAGATTTCCATCCATTAAGGATTTAGCGAATGTCTCAGAATACTTTCCTTATCGATACGGACAAGCCTTATGGGCATTTATCGGGAAAACGTGGGGCGACACCATTATCATGCCGCTTTTTGAAAAAACAGCTCTATGGGGTTTGGATGTTGCTATCGATAGTGTATTTCATTTCAACACCCAAACCTTATCAGGGATGTGGAAAACGGCTACCGAAAATCATTATAAACAGTTCATGAAAGACTCTGTCTATACGCCTGTAGGAAACAAAATTATCTCCGAAAAAAATGGTAGTTCGACAAATGTATCTCCTTCTTTGAGTCCTGATGGAAAATACCTGGCTTTTTTTTCTGACAAGAGTGTCTTCACCTTAGATTTGTTTATCGCCGATGCCCGAACAGGAAAAATTATAAAAAAATTCTCGAGCTTAACACGCAATAGCGAAATAGACGATTTCAGTTTTATCGAATCGGGAGGAACGTGGTCGCCGGACAGCAAGAAATTTGCCTTTGTCGTTTATAGCCAAGGACGAAACAAACTTGCCATTGTGGATATAGACAAAATGAAAACCGAGTTGGTAGAAATTGAAGATGTGGCATCGTTTTCGAATCCCGAATGGTCGCCTGACGGAAGATATATGGTGTTTACCGGACTGAATGAGGGGATTGGAGATTTATATCTTTACGACTTTCAAACAAAAAAAACGCGGAAACTCACTCACGATTTGTTCTCAAATATCCACCCTTCCTGGTCGCCGGACGGAAAATATATCGTGTATTCCACAGAGGCTATATGTTCTGACCAATCGAAAAAATTCTGCTTTATTTTGACGTTGTTCGACATCGAAACCGGAGAAAGCCGTATGATAGATGTTTTACCCAAAGCCGATAACCTAAATCCCCGATTTTCAAACGACGGGCGTTTTATCTTTTTTTTGTCTGATGCCGATGGTTTTCGCAATCTGTATAAATATGATCTGCAAAACGAAAAAGTGTATCGCCTGACTGAATATCTGACAGGGATAAGCGGAATCACACTGTTTTCGCCGGCCATAAGTGTAGATAGGCAAAACGGGATGATTGCCTATACGCATTATTTCGATAAAAAGTATGAAATATATATCGCTTACGACCGTGATTTCTATCCCATTGAAGTAGATAAGTATTACGTAAATTTTGATGCAGGTACGCTTCCACTGTTGAACCGTACCACGGTGAATATAGTGGATTCCGTTTTATCGAGTCGTGTTCCTCAAATCGCACTTTCGGTTGATTCCATCAAAGAATTGCCTTATCGACCTAAATTAAAACTCGATTATATTTCAAATTCGGTCGGAGTGGGTGTTTCGACAGGACCAAGTTTCAATACGACCGACATGGCCGGTAGTGTTTTCATGCTTTTTAGCGATATGGTTGGTGATCATCAACTTTATACATCGTTGGCGCTCAATGGCGAAATTTACGATTTCGGCGGACAGCTTGCCTATGTCAATCAGGGTAATAAAATCAAATGGGGCGCGTCAGTATCTCATATACCGTATCGGAGTGGGAGCATGTTCTGGACGACTGATACGCTGAAAATTGACAACGAAAAATACCCGGTGGATAATCTCGTATTGGATTATGTAAGGATGTTCGAAGACAATGTTTCGACATTCTTTTATTATCCTCTGTCGCAAACTCGCAGATTCGAAGCGGGAGTATCGGCTTCGTGGTATTCGTATCGCTGGGATCGGTATCACAACTATTTTGATGAATGGGGTTATCCCCTTGGTGGAAAAAGAGAGAAATTGCCATCGCCTCCCGGAATCAGTTTTCAGACAGCCAACATCGCTTATGTCGAGGATGATTCCTATTTTGGAATGACGGCTCCGTTGATGGGACACAGAGCAAGATATCAGATCGAAAGATATTTTGGGAACATCAACCTGTATAATATTTTGTTCGATTACAGAAGATATTACTTCTCGAAACCGATCGGATTTGCTTTCAGATTGTATCACAATGGATTGTACGGAAAGAGTTCGCAAATCGGACTTGCCTCGCCCATGTATTTGGGCTATCCGTGGTTGGTAAGGGGTTATGAAGACATTTCGATTTATGGAAATACGGGCAATTCGATTGGATATAATTCGTTTAATGTATCAAATCTTTCCGGTTCGCGGATTGCTGTTGTTAATGCTGAATTGAGATTTCCTTTTTCGGGGCCGAAAGTGTTGGCTCCGATAAAATCGAATATTTTTCTAACCGATCTCAATTTGTTTTTCGATGGTGGTTTGGCATGGAACAAGGGAGATAAGGTGAAATTGAAATGGCAAACATCTAATTTTAACGAACGGATACCGGTATTTAGTGCCGGTGCATCAGTAAGAATAAATTTATTCGGTTACCTCGTTATTGAGCCTTATTATGCTTTTCCGTTTCAAAACGGAGGGTTCAGCAACGGTATGTTTGGAATTAATTTTGTTCCGGGATGGTAGAGACGGCAATAGCATGCCTATATATTACTGATTGGCTTGAAAAGCCCAATTTTCATAACAGCCGGTCATCGACCTGCCGAAACAATGATTCTTCTCTATCTCGGAAAGGTCGAACATGTCTGTTTGGTGCTTCTTGCACTAAAAACATGCGAAAATGGGGAATGAAATAGGGCTTTGTGCAACTTTGTGTCTTTGTGTCTTCGTGGCAAAAAAAATAGACGCAAATGCGCAGAGGCACAAATTCGGAGAGCTAAAAACGCATTCGGGATCGACCTCATCTCATCATCGGGGCACTCGATCCTCACTGTAGAGCCGTAGCGTGCTACGGCTCCTTCTTCCATAAGTAAGGTTTGGGGGCAAAGGCCCAGAAATTAATTCCTAATGAAGAATGAATAATGCCTAATTATTGGCGATAGACTGGCAGTAGCATTTTGATAAGCCCAATTTTCATAACAGTAGGTCAATTGAGAAAGGATTCGTTCCCAATGTCCGCCGGCTGGCGGATATGAGCCCAACGAGCTGAATAAAAAGAGGAAAGTTCCGCTTGACTTTCCTCAAAAATGTTGCGGAGAAAGGATTCGAACCAATGTCCGCCGGCTGGCGGATATGAGTCCAACGAGCAGATCAAAAAATGATTTTTTTTATAAACTCTCTACCTCGGGCAGATTTGAGCTGTTTCTCGCGTTTCATAGCCTCCGACTTGTTAGCAAAAGTTTCGGTGTATTTGATTTCCCAGGGTTGAAATTTATGAGTCCAACCTTTATTTGCCGGATGGTTATGGGCAATCAGTCTTGCATTCAAATCAGAGGTAAATCCGATGTAAATTTTATCGAAATGAATACTTTTCAGCACATAAACAGTGTACATAAAGGTAATGAAATATAAATTGAAAAACCGGTAAACAGATTCGTTCCCAATGTCCGCCAACTGGCGGATATGAGTCCAACGAGCTGAATAAAAAAGGAAAGTAACGCCATACCTTCCTCTCATCAAGTTGCGGAGAAAGGATTCGCTCCCAATGTCCGCCGGCTGGCGGATATGAGCCCAACGAGCTGAATAAAAAAGGAAAGTAACGCCATACCTTCCTCTCATCAAGTTGCGGAGAAAGGATTCGCTCCCAATGTCCGCCGGCTGGCGGATATGAGCCCAACGAGCTAAATAAAAGAGGAAAGTTTCGCTTGACTTTCCTCAAAAATGTTGCGGAGAAAGGATTCGAACCCAATGTCCGCCGGCTGGCGGATATGAGCCCAACGAGCAAAATAAAAAAGGAAAGTTCCGCTTGACTTTCCTCAAATGTGTTGCGGAGAAAGGATTCGAAGCCGCTGTCCGCCGGCTGGCGGATATGAGCCCAACGAGCTAAATAAAAAGAGGAAAGTTTCGCTTGACTTTCCTCAAAAATGTTGCGGAGAAAGGATTCGAACCCAATGTCCGCCGGCTGGCGGATATGAGTCCAACGAGCAAAATAAAAAAGGAAAGTTCCGCTTGACTTTCCTCAAAAATGTTGCGGAGAAAGGATTCGAACCAATGTCCGCCGGCTGGCGGATATGAGCCCAACGAGCAGATCAAAAAATGATTTTTTTTATAAACTCTCTACCTCGGGCAGATTTGAGCTGTTTCTCGCGTTTCATAGCCTCCGACTTGTTAGCAAAAGTTTCGGTGTATTTGATTTCCCGGGGTTGAAATTTATGAGTCCAACCTTTATTTGCCGGATGGTTATGGGCAATCAGTCTTGCATTCAAATCAGAGGTAAATCCGATGTATATTTTATCGAAATGAATGCTTTTCAGCACATAAACAGTGTACATAAAGGTAATGAAATATAAATTGAAAAACCGGTAAACAGATTCGAACCAATGTCCGCCGGCTGGCGGATATGAGCCCAACGAGCAAAATAAAAGAGGAAAGTTTCGCTTGACTTTCCTCAAAAATGTTGCGGAGAAAGGATTCGAACCCAATGTCCGCCGGCTGGCGGATATGAGCCCAACGAGCAAAATAAAAGAGGAAAGTTTCGCTTGACTTTCCTCAAAAATGTTGCGGAGAAAGGATTCGAACCAATGACCTTTGGGTTATGAGCCCAACGAGCTACCACTGCTCCACTCCGCGATGTTGTATTATTTATGATTGGACTGCAAAGATAGTGATTAATTTCAATAAAGCAAAATATTTTGGAAAACTTTTTTTATATCCATTTGAAATAGTACATTTGAGGCAAATTTTCATTCGCATGTCCGACAGTGTCGTAATTATACCAACCTACAACGAGAAGGAAAACATCGAGAATATTATTCGTGCTGTTTTTAACTTAGAAAAGGATTTTCATATTCTGGTGATAGATGATGGTTCGCCTGACGGGACGGCGACAATCGTCCACAATCTTATCCGTAGCGAGTATGCCGATCGCCTTTTTATCGAGGAACGAAAAGGAAAATTAGGACTAGGCACGGCCTATATTCATGGTTTTAAATGGGCATTGGCACATTCCTATGAATATATTTTCGAAATGGATGCCGATTTTTCGCATAACCCGCAGGATTTGCCCCGATTGTATGAAGCGTGTGCGGTAGAGGGATTTGATGTTTCTATTGGCTCTCGTTACAGCACAGGTGTTAATGTGGTTGACTGGCCTATGGGACGCGTATTGATATCGTATTTCGCTTCGAAATATGTTCAGTTTATCACAGGAATGGATATTCATGACACAACGGCAGGTTTTGTTTGTTATCGGAGGAAAGTGCTTGAAACTATGGATTTGGATCGGATAAAATTTAAAGGTTATGCGTTCCAGATCGAAATGAAATATACAGCTTTAGTGCTTGGATTCAAAATAAAAGAGGTATCGGTGATCTTTGTAAACCGGCAGTTGGGCACTTCGAAAATGAGTTCCCGCATATTTGGTGAAGCATTTTTTGGCGTCATTAATTTACGCTGGAGAAAATTGACGGGAAAAATAAAACCGAAACCGAAATCAAAATCAAAATCAAAAACATCTACAAGACAATGATTCTCATTCATAATGCAACTATCGTCAACGAAGGGCATTCTTACCGTGGATCGGTAGTGATAGAGGACGAAAACATTACGAAAATATTTATCGACAAGGTTCCCGAATATGTGTTTAATCGCAGCGATAAAGTCATTGAGGCCGATGACTTGTACCTCATTCCGGGAGTGATTGATGACCAAGTGCACTTTCGTGATCCGGGATTGACGCACAAAGGCGATATTTATACCGAAAGTCGTGCGGCCGTTGCCGGAGGCGTTACTTCTTTTATGGATATGCCAAACACCATCCCGCAAACAATCACTATAGAGGCTTTACATGCCAAATTCGAAACAGCTTCGGAAAAATCGATAGCCAACTATTCGTTTTATTTGGGAGCCACCAACGACAACCTCAAGGAATTGCTGAAAGCCGATGCGAAAACCGTTTGCGGCATCAAAGTGTTTATGGGTGCTTCCACAGGAAATATGCTTGTGGACAAAGAAGATTCTCTACGCAGAATTTTTGCCGAAGTGGATATGCTGATTGTCACTCATTGCGAAAAGGAAGAAATTATACGACGTAATGTGGAAGCGTATCGCAATAAATTTGGAGAAAATATCCCAATCGAATATCATCCAATCATTCGAAGCGAAGAAGCTTGTTATCAATCGTCGGCTCAAGCCGTTGAATTGGCTCATAAATATGGTTCACGACTGCATGTACTACATTTGTCGACGGGGCATGAAATGAGTCTTTTCGATAAAGCCCCAATTGAGGATAAGAAAATTACGGCTGAGGTCTGTGTTCATCACCTGTGGTTTTCGGATGCCGATTACAAAAGTCTGGGAACGAAAATCAAATGGAATCCGGCCATTAAAACTGCTGCCGATCGCGAGGCCTTGCGCGAAGCGCTCAAAGAGGGGAAATTGGATGTAGTGGCTACGGATCACGCTCCGCATTTGCTTTCCGAAAAAGAAGGTGGATGCTTGAAAGCCGCATCGGGTGGTCCGCTTGTTCAGCATTCGTTGCAAATGATGCTCGAGTTGGCTGCTCAAGGTGTGTTTTCGAAAGAGTTTGTGGTAGAAAAGATGTGTCATGCTCCTGCAAAACTGTTCAGAATAAAAAATCGAGGGTTCATTCGAGAGGGTTTTAAGGCCGATTTAGTACTGATTAATCCCAACCGGCCATATACTGTGAGTGCCGACAATATTCTTTACAAATGTAATTGGTCACCTCTTGAGGGTGAAAGGTTTTCCCACACCATCGAAAAAACATTTGTCAACGGAAATCTCGTATTTGACAAAGGCATCGTTGCAGAATCGTTTCACGGACAACCTCTCGAATTTGAAAGATGAAGAAAGAATGTATTGTCAAATAATCGTCCGGCATATTTCTCTCTGATTGCTCTTTTTTTCTAATTTTGTAACTACTTTCATAAAACTGTTGCACGTGAAGTTTTTATTTGCTGTTCAGGGAGAAGGGAGAGGTCATTTCACACAAGCACTTTCCATGGCTTGGATAATGCGAAAGCACGGTCACGAAGTGTGTGCCGTGTTGGTTGGAAAGAGTGACAATCGTCAAATACCGGCTTTCTTCAGCGACAAGATAGGAGCCCCGATTTTTGTTTTCCATAGCCCGAATTTTACTTCTTTCTATAAAAACAAACGCCCCAATATCGTGATGAGCGTGCTCAGCAATTTTGCCCGTCCGCTCATTTTTCGCAAGAGCATTGTTTTTGTTAAAAAGAAAATCGAGGAATATCATCCCGATATCGTTATCAACTTTTACGAACTTATCACCGGTACGGCTTATCAGGTGTATAAGATCAACGAAAAATTAGGCGTAAAGATGATAAATGTCGGGCATCAGTATCTGCTCCTCAATCCTCATTACAAAACCACACCTGAGCAGGATGTGAAATATTATTTGCTCCGAATGCTTACGAAATGGACTTGTCAGGGTTCGTCGAAGTTATTAGCGCTATCGTTTCGCGATATGCCCGGTTGTGAGGAACGAAATTTGGTTGTGATGCCGCCGCTGCTTCGCAGAGAGGTTTTTGAGATAGAGCCCGAGGCGGGTGATTACATCCACGGATATATGCTTAACTCGGGATATTTCGAGGAAATTTTGGATTGGCATACCAAAAATCCGCACATTCCGTTACGCTTTTTCTGGGATAAGAAAGATGCCGACGAGGTGACGGTTATCGACGAAAATTTGGTTCTTTATCGTTTGAACGATGAATTGTTTTTGAAAAGTTTGGCCGGCAGTATGGCTTATTCCACAACGTCGGGATTCGAGTCGCTATGCGAAGCATTGTATTATCGCAAACCGATACTGATGATACCAGCTCACGTGGAGCAGGAATTCAATGCGTTCGACGCAAGCCTTTCGGGAGCAGGAATCAGCAGCCGGAAATTTAAATTGAATAAGTTGATCAACTTCCTTCCTTTTTATCGACCCGATGAAAATTTTCAAGATTGGGTTTTGCAAGCCGAAGAACGATTTATTCGCGAAATTTGTGAAGACACATCGCTTAACCGTAAAAAAATTGGGCTCGATATTCTTATGAAAGTTAAGTAGCTTCAACCGATTTCGTACAGAAAAAAAAGAGGCGGGCAGCCTCTTTTATTGTTGGCAGAAGTGAACAGTTAAGCAAATTCATCGAAAATTCCCGTCGATTCGGTCCCGCTAACCATGATTTTTTTGATGTCCAATAAATGAACGATTTCGGGATTCGCCGCAGTACCAAAGTCGATATAAACCAATTTTTCGGTATCGGAGGGATTACGCATGATGTGTGCACCTTTTATTCCTGTCGGGAAAGCTATAACGTCACCGGCTTTCAGCATAATTTCTCCATCTTCGGTACGAACGGTTCCCTGTCCGCTGATGACATAAAAAACTTCTTCGTTCACTTCGTGATAATGATATCCATAGGCATAATTGCCCGGATCCACTTCCACGAAATTTACCCTACATTTGCTCACTTCTTCTTCGGGGATGATGGTCTTTACGGTAAATTTATTGCCGTGTTCCGCATTTGTTTGTCCCTGAATTTCATCTACATTTTTTACGATTAGATTTTTCATTTTTTTTCTATTTAAATTGTTTGACCTTTCAAATTTAGCAAAACACTTTCTACAAAGCAAAGATGTGTGTTACGAACTACTATCGTTCGAAATATTGATTATCAGCTGAATAGAAAATATTTTTTTAAGAATATTTATAATAAATCTCTTTTTGAAAGTAATAATCTTTAATACCCGTAACATCCTCAGGAATTATTTTTACTTTTGTGAATGAAAAAAAGAAAATAATGAAATCTGCCGATTTGCAATACCCACAGTGCCCGATTCGAAATGTCCTGGCTCGATTCAGCGACAAATGGTCGCTATTGATTTTGACCACGCTGCACGAAAAGGGAATGCTTCGCTATTCGGAGATTTGCAAATCGATTCCCGATATTTCTCAAAAGATGCTTTCGACCACTCTGAAAAGATTGGAGGAAGATGGACTTATCAACCGAGTGGCATTCGCAGAAATTCCTCCTCGTGTTGAATATTCACTTACTGAAATGGGTGAAAGTTTAATACCTATATTCAGTCAGTTGATAGATTGGTCGCTGTTACATTTTAGAGAAATCGTTCGATAAAAGAGACTGACTACTTCTGTCTCAGAATAGTTTATCAAAGCTTATTCTCAAATAGAAATGAATCGCAGCTACACAAGATATGTTTCGCTTTCTTTGATCTTCATTTTCCTGTTTCCTTCGGTGGTGAAACTGGAACATCATCATCAAAGAACGGGTTGCTGTCATTCCGAAAAATCCTGTCAAACATTTCACGAAAACTGTCCTATTTGCGATTTTCATTTCTCGATCTTCACCGATCAGATTCAGAAAATCGATTTGGAAGTTCTTACTCATTTCGATCGATACAAAAATCAGTATAACACTCCTTGCACCTTTTCTTTCACTAATCTTCCTTTTTCACATCGTGCCCCTCCTTTTTCCTGAAATCTCATATCGATAGATTTTATCAAAGAATAGGAACACTAATTATTTCACGATTTAAAAAGGAAAAATGGGAAAATATATCCTCTTAAGCATCGTGCTTGGCCATTTTGCAAGCATGTTTGCACAACATGTCCTTTCGGGCAAGGTTACCACGCAAGCAGGAGAGCCTTTACCCGGAGCCACCATATATTGTTATGAACTGAGCAAAGGTACATTCTCGGATTCCGATGGTAATTTCGAACTTTCCAATCTTCCTGCCGGAAAAATTACCGTACAGTTTTCATTTGTTGGTTATGCTTCGCAAGTACAAATTGTTTTGATGGATGAAAATGTCAAAAGAATTAATGTCGCACTGCATGAAACTGCCCTCGAGGCCGAAGAGGTTGTGGTTTCAGGAGGTTACAACGCCACACAGCACCAAACTGCCGTAAAAATAGATGTCCTGAATTTTGACGAAAAGCGCCGAAAAATTTCTCCGAATATAATGGAAACTTTATCGCAAGTACCCGGTGTCAACATGATTTCGAAGGGCAGTGGCGTTGCCAAGCCCGTTATACGGGGGCTTTCTATGAATGATATCCTGACGCTCAACAACGGTGTACGCATCGAAAATTATCAGTATTCCGACCATCATCCGCTTGGAGTGAATGAATTTGGAATAGAAGATGTGGAGATAATCAAAGGCCCTGCTTCGCTTCTTTATGGATCTGATGCGATCGGAGGCGTTATCAATTTCATTCGCGAGAAACCTGCGCCGGTCGGGACATTGCAGGGAGATTATGGCCTGCAACTTTTCTCCAACTCGTTGGGAGTGGTTCAAAATTTGGGATTGAAAGGGGCTTCGAAGGATATTTTCGGTGGCCTTAGAGTAGGCTATGTCTCTCACGCCGATTACTTGCAAGGAGGTGGCGATTTTGTTCCCAATACTCGCTTCAACGAATCGTCATTAAAGGCTAATATTGGCCATGCGGGTCGAATGGGTACATTCGAGCTTTTTTACGATCATAATCGGCACAATATCGGTTTGGTGGAAGAAGAATCGGCAGAAGAAATTGACGAACGGGGTCGAAAACCCGATATTTTTTATCAACGACTCGATAATCAGATGCTTTCATCCAGAAATCGTTTATATTTCAATCGCTACAAATTGCAAATCAATGCAGCATATCAAGATAATAAGTTGTCGCATATTGGTGAGGCAAACGAATATGAAGTGGAAATGCGGTTGAGAACACTTACATACGAAACAAAATTACATTTTCCTTCGGACCTATATACAGAATATATTTTGGGTTTTCAGGGAATGAATCAATGGAATGACAATTTGAATGATCGGGCAACCAAATTACTTCCGGATGCCGTTATGCAAAATTATTCGCTATTCGGATTGTTGCAACGCACTTTCTTTAGCAAACTTAAGGTACAGGGAGGAATCCGCTACGATTACAGATCTCTATCCACGCAGGCTGTCGGTGATCCTGCCGTTGTCGATTTGTTCCGTCCGGCATTGGACAAATCGTATGACAGTTTCAGCGGTTCGATTGGCGCTACTCTCGACCTCAATGAATCGCTTCTTTTCAGGTCGAACATTGCAGCTGCCTTTCGGAATCCCAATTTAGCGGAACTTACTTCCAACGGACAACATGAAGAAAGGTTCGAAATCGGCGATGCTTCGCTTCGCCCCGAAAATGCTTATGAAGTCGATGCAAGTTTACATTTGCATAAAGAAAATTATACCCTCGATTTGGCCGGTTTTTATAATTCTATTCGCGATTACATTTTCTTATCTCCAACGGGTGACGAATCTGCCGGTGGCGTTCCCATTTACCAATATCGTCAGGGCGATGCTTATTTATACGGAGGTGAATTCGCTTTTCATATCCATCCTGTAAATCTTTCCTGGCTTCATTTTCAAACCGATTTTTCCTCCGTGATCGGAAAGCAACGAAACGGGGATTATCTCCCGTTTATTCCGGCACACCAATTGAATGCCGAGATACGTGCCGAGAAAAACGAAATGGCATTTTTGCAGGATGCTTTTGTTTCAATTTCCACAAATACGGCTTTTGCTCAGCGCAATCCTGCACCCAATGAAACTTCCACTTCAGGTTATACGATTGTGGATGCAACTATTGGAGCAGGTTTGAAAGTAGCTCGCGTGCCGGTTGCATGGCAATTGGGTGTCAATAACCTATTCGATGTTCGATATATCGATCATCTGTCAACTCTTAAGGAAGTGGGATATTATAATCCGGGACGAAACTTGGTGTTATCAATGAAACTTCGGTTCTAAAGGAGTGTTGGTCCCCGCGCTCGAAAAAGGCTCTCGGCTTGAGCCGAGAAACCCTCTGCAGCAATTAAATGTGTTTGATGTATTTCATGCAATTGGTGCGATTAGGTACTCATATAACAACCGAATCGGTAAAAAGGACTTGAAAAAGATCAAATCCTTTTTCGGTTGAGCCACAAGCGAGACTTGAACTCGCGACCGACGCGTTACGAATGCGTTACTCTACCAACTGAGCTATTGTGGCGTTTTTTCGTGCCGCAAAGATAAAAAAAATACTCTAAACTGCAAAATATTGGGGCGGTGTTGACAAAAACGGGTTGCCTTTTGGCAACCCGTTTTACATAAAAGAGTATGATTTTTAAATCTGAAAGTTATTTTTTTACTTCCGTTTGATCCTTTTTCATCTGTTGTTTCCCTAAGATTCGATAAGCTACCGGAGCGGCAACGAACAAACTGGTAATTGTCCCTACCACGATACCAATAAGCATGGCAAAAACGAAACTACGGACAGCTTCTCCCCCGAAGAATATGATGCAGATGATAACCAATATCGTGCTTAAACCCGTGTTTATGGTTCGAGCGAGCGTTGCATTCATCGAATCGTTGAAGAGTGAGAGCAAACTCCGTTTCGGATATAATTGTGTGTATTCGCGTATTCGATCAAACACCACCACCTTATCGTTGATAGAGTATCCGACTACCGTAAGTATAGCTGCTACGAAAGTTTGATCAATTTCCATCGAGAAGGGCATTATCTTCCAAAGCAGCGAGTACAACCCGATAACAGAGAATGCGTCAACGGCCAGTGCTGCGATCGTACCCATCGAAAAAGCCCAGCTGTTGAACCTGATAAAGATGTATAATCCCATACAGATAAGGGCTATCAACAATGCCAATGAGGCATTTTGCAACATATCTTCCGCTACGCTTGGGCCCACTTTCTGCGAGCTCAATACGTAATCGTCGATTGTTTTGTCCGGTGCAATATATTCCTTCAATGCTTCACCTAACAAGCTGATCAACTCGCGTTCCACGTTTTCGCTATCATCGTCGATTCGGAAGTTCGTGGACACGCGTACCTGATTGCTCGATCCGATAGTAATTACCCTTACCGATTCGCCAAAATAAGGATCCAACTCGTTTTGGATATCTCCAGTTTTAACAGGCTGGTCGAAACGTATGACATAATTACGTCCACCCGTGAAATCGATACCGGTATTCAGCTTTAAGACAAAGAGCGATATAATGCTTATGATGATGAAAATTCCTATCCCTGCAATAACCTTTCGACTGTTATGAATAAAGTTGAAAGTGAATTCTCTCGACATCAATTTTGAGAAACCTGTTTGAAATGTAAGTTTTGTCCATTTCCCTTTTTCCAAACGGTTTTCATACACCAATCGGGTAAGATAAACGGCAGTGAGGAAAGATGATACAATACCGATAATCAATGTAATGGCGAATCCTCGAATCGCGCCTGTGCCGAATACGGCGAGAATGATTCCGGTAATGATTGTCGTCAGGTTCGAGTCGAAGATTGCGGAGAAAGCATTCTTATACCCGTCTTCCAATGCCCTTCGAAGTGTTTTACCGGCGGCGAGTTCTTCCTTGATACGCTCATTAATGAGCACGTTGGCATCCACCGCCATAGCCAGAGACAGAATCATACCGGCAATACCCGGAAGAGTGAGTACGGCTTGGAAGGCCGCCAATGCACCGAGCGTAAAAAATAAGTTCACAAGCAGCGCTCCGTTTATCACCATGCCCGGAGTAATTCCGTACAGCATACAGGTGAAAACAAACAGAACGAGAAGAGCAATCACAAACGATATGAATCCGGCCTGTATAGCTTCTCTACCCAAAGATGGTCCTACTACGTCTTCTTGAACAATTCGGACGCCGGCTTTCATTTTGCCTGACTTCAACACATTTTCCAAGTCTTTCGCTTCCTCGAGTGTGAAGTTGCCGGTGATGGAAGATCGGCCTCCCTCGATACGATCGTTTACTCGAGGATAGGAATAAACATAACCGTCGAGTACGATTGCAACGCTTTTACCTTTTTCGGCTCCCGTGATGGTAGCCCAGCGTGTAGCGCCGGACGAATTCATCGTCATGCTTACTTCCCATGCCGATCCTTGTTGTCCTTGATCGGCACGAGCATTGGTTACCACGTCTCCTTCAAGAGCCGGTCCACGTTTTGTTCCATCGCCTTTCAGCGCAAAAAGTTCGAATACCGATTCACGTGTATCGATAGGTTTGAATCCCCATTTAAAGCGAACATCGGCAGGGAAAATATCTTTATAACGATTCAAAAGATAATTCACTGTGGCCGTATCATTTTTATGAACTGCACCCACAATCGGGCCTGTAGCTCCGCTCATTGCGAAATATGGTTGAACAAAATATTGAACCAGAGGTTTTGTAATTTGTATGGATGACTTTTCGTCGGCGGAATCATTTTCCAAAGTAGCAGGAAGCTTGGCAAGCAAAGAATCGCAGGAAACAACCGAATCGGCAGCCGTAATTGCTGTTGTATCGGAAGGAGTTTGTCCTTGAAGCGAAGAAGCCAATTCGGCCGAAAGTTGGTTGACTTGGCTAAAATAAGAAGCCAACTCATTAACATTATATGTTTTCCAGAATTCGAGATTGGCACTTCCCTGCAAAAGGTTTCGAACGCGGTCGGGTTCGGTAATACCGGGCAGCTCTACCAGGATGCGCTCAGCGCGATCGAGTTTTTGAATATTGGGAGAAACCACGCCAAAACGGTCGATACGGGTACGCAGTACATTGAAAGAGTTATCGGCAGCGCTAACCAATTCCTGACGCAGCACGGCAATAACTTCATCGTTGGAAGCTGTTGGGCTTATGCGTCCACCCATCGTTATACTGAAAATGTTGGACAGTTTCCCGTTAGGTGCTATTCTTTCGTAATTCTGTTGGAATAGCGAAATAAAGTCTGTTGAGCTGCCTTTGCGGTTTTGCGCAATGGTCTCCTGTAACGCTTTGTTGAAATCGGGATCGTCGGTATTGGCTAAAGCTCTCAATACCTGAGCGGCATCAACTTCGAGGGTTACCGTCATACCTCCTTTCAGGTCGAGACCTAATCCGATCTCTTTTTGCCGAATTTGTTTGAGCGTGTATCCCAGATAGACTTTTTCGCTGGATAATGAATCAAGATACTGATTCTTAAGGGCTAAGTTTCCGTTCGCGTATTCGTTTGCCTTTTTGTCGTATTGCCATCCTACCACTGTAAAAGAAAGATAATACAGAGAAATAAGCGCAAGCAGAACACTGAAAACTTTGATAAATCCTTTGTTCGACATGTGAATTTTGCTTTACTTTTTTAGTTATGTTATTATCGTAATTTATTTTCAATCAAGATTATGACTTATACTCAGGGCGAAGACATACTATGAATTTCGCAGCTATCTATTTCAAGCCTGCAAATATAAGTCTTTTTCGTCTTTTTTAAGACAAAACCGTCAGATTATTTTTTGGATAACCTGACGGCATGCAAAACGATGTTTCGAAATTATTTTACAAAACCTCTGTTTTTAAGCAGATATATGGGATTGGGTTCAGCTCCGCGATAACGGATGTACAGTTTCATCGGTTCATCTGATCCGCCCTTCGAAAGAATATTTTCGCGGAAGGATTTGGCTGTAGCCTGATCGAAAATACCCTTTTCGACAAAAGGCTGGAAGGCATCCGAATCAAGCACTTCCGACCATAAATAGCTGTAATAGCCGGCCGAATACCCGCCGCTGAAAATGTGTGTGAAGTAGGTACTGCGATAACGGGGAATAATTTCGGGAATGAGGCCGATCTTTTGCATCGATTTTTTCTCGAATTCGCGCACGTCAAATTTCTGCTGAGCAGTTTGTGTGTGCCAATCCATGTCGAGTAGCGCAGCCGCCACCAATTCTGTAGTTATGAAACCCTGATTGAAGTTGGCCGCATCTTGAATTTTTTGGATCAATGAATCGGGAATGGTTTGGCCTGTTTGGTAATGTTTGGCATACAATTTCAGTACTTCGGGATGGAAAGCCCAATGCTCGTTGATTTGCGAAGGCAATTCTACGAAATCGCGATATACGCTTGTGCCGGAAATTCCCTTGTAATTTACTTTCGAAAGCATTCCGTGCAGGGCATGACCAAACTCATGAAACATTGTCTCGACCTCATCCAGCGTGAGTAGAGAAGGGGTCTCGTTTGTAGGACGGGTGAAGTTGCCTACGTTGTAAACCAGCGGACGAATATCTTTTCCATTGAGTACTTGCTGCTCGCGAAAGTTGCTCATCCAGGCTCCGCCGCTTTTGCCCGGACGTGGAAAATAATCGGTATAAAAGATGGCGATGAGCGAACCGTCGGCATCCGTTACTTCATAGGTTTCCACCTCAGGATTGTAAACAGGAATATTATCGAGTTTCTTGAAGTTCAAACCATAGAGTTTGTTGGCAACAGTGAAAACGCCCTCGCGAACATTTTCCATTTTGAAATAGGGTTTCAGTTCCGATTCTTCGAGATTATATTTTTGCTTGCGCAATTTTTCGGTGTAATACCACCAATCCCACGATTCGAGTTTGAAGTTACCGCCTTCGTTGTCAATCAATGCTTGCAATTCGGCTGCTTCCTTTTTGGCTTGAGGCAAAGCATATTTCCAAATGCTGTTCAGCAAATCGTAAACAGCTTTGGGCGTTTTTGCCATTGTCTCTTGCAACGAAAAATCGGCATAGGTGTCGAACCCCATGAGTTTGGCTTTTTCGATACGAAGATTAACAATCTTATTGATAATTTCTTTGTTGTCGAATTCGTTGTCGTTGTCGCCACGCATGAACATGGCTTTATACAACTTTTCGCGCAGTTCGCGATTGTCGGCATATTGAAGGAAAGGTATCCAGCTGGGCTTTTGAAGCGTGAAAACCCATTTGCCGTCGAGTCCTTGATTTTTAGCCGTTTCGGCGGCTGCGGCTATCACTCCTTCGGGAAGTCCCGAAAGATCGGCTTTGTTGTCGATCACCAGCTTGTAATTGTTCGTTTCCTTCAACACATTGTTCCCATATTCCTGGGTGAGGGATGACAATTCCTTGTTGATTTCGCGAAGGCGCTCTTTTGATTTTTCATCGAGTAAGATTCCGCCTCTGACAAATCGTTTGTAGTATTTGTCGAGGAGTTGAAATTGTTCGGTAGTGAGATGCAGGGCAGCCGTATCGTCGTACAGTGTTTTGATGCGATTGAAGAGTTGTTGATTTAAGAAAATATCGTCGTTGTGGGCCGCGAGTTTGGGGGTGATCTCATTCGCGATTTGTTCGATGGTATCGGTTTTCTCGGCACCTTCCAAGCCGAAGAATACGGCCGATACGCGATCGAGAATCGCCCCACTATTGTCCAGTGCCACGATGGTGTTTTCGAAAGTAGGTGGTTGAGGATTGTTGGCGATGGAATCGATTTCGAGAAGATGTTGTTCCATGCCGTAGGCAAAGGCCGGACGATAGTCATCTTCCGTAATTCTGTCGAATGGCGGAGTGCCGTATGGGGTGTCGTACTCGGAGTAAAAAATACTCCCTTTTTCGCCCGTTGTTTTATCCGATTTTTGGGCGTTGTTGCATGCAAATAATGTCATGACAGCTAGCGGAATTAAGAAAAATTTTTTCATTTTGAATTGAGAGAAATGTGCTTTGCAGTTAGTTAATAACAAATTAAATTTGAGTGAATAACACTGTGCAAAGATAATGTTTTTTGCTCAATTCACGTTTTTTTATTCAAAAAAAGAGCGTCCTTTCGAACGCTCGGCATCAATATATCATTAACAAAGCGGGTTTACGTTAGAAACTTTTTGCCAATTCTTTGGCTTCGTCGATAGCTTTATTGACGATTGCCTCTACATCCATCCCGATAATATCCAGTTTGCTCGCGGAGACACATTTATAATCCTCAATCCCAAAAAAATTCAGCATGGTTTTGATATAGCTGTTTCCGTGTTCTTGTGCCGTAGATGCATCTTCGGAATGAGCACCACCTTGTGTGGTAATGTTGATGGCTTTTTTCCCCCGGCATAACCCAATTGGCCCTGTGGGCGAATATTTGAATGTGATGCCCACCTGGCTGATATAATCGAAATAGGCTTTCAGAATAGCCGGAACGCCCAAATTCCATAATGGTTCGGCAAAAATATATTTGTCGAAATCGCGAAATTGACGCGCATATTTCACTGCAATGCTCTGCCGGCTATCGTCGGTTGCCTCCGAATGAACCAATACATCTTTTTCGGTCAAGAATCCGATATTTTCGCGATATAAATCGAGAGTAACAATCTCATCTTCGGGATGAAACTGTTTGTAGGCTTCAACGAAAGCATTCGAAATTTTGAATGTTCTTGAGAGTTCTTCCGGTTTGGAGTTTGCCTTAATGTAAAGTACTTTACTCATAAAAGGATCATTTGTAAATTAAATAATTTGGAACGATTTTTTAAATCGGTTTACAAATATACGATTTTTCTCTTATTTCTTGTGAACTTGCCTAATTGGATTGAATTAAAGAAATTGAAAAAAATTAGAAGAATATTAGCAAAAACGGAATTGTTAATAAAGTATAGCTAAATCATTATTCCATTTAAACATTAATAGTTTTATCGAGTGAACCAGCATGTATTTTGCCTTTGAATAGCATTTAGTTTTTCTTCTTAATCTTGCCAAAAAATGCCTCAAAAGACTATTGTAACCCTCGACCGTAAACGTTTCCGCCTTAGTCTGAACCAATTGTTCCTCCGGTACAAATTCATTATAGGCCTTCCAATAGTCGGCACATACTATTCCTTTGGAAAATCCTTCAATCTTTTCCCAGAGTTTTTTTCCGGTTTCAGTTCCCCTGTTGCCAACCTCGCAGTTGACGAATCGGTGCCCATTTCGATCAACAGCAATCCATATCCAACAGTAGTTTTTTTTTGCCCTATATATGTATGCATTTCGTCCAACTCAATTATCTCAATATCTCCCGGATTTCTAAATTCATCCAGCTTTTCGCCAAAATCCTTTATCCAATTGAAAACTGTGACATGACTCACTTTCAAAAAACGACCGATTGATCTGAAACCCAAACCCTCTAAATATAAATATAAGGCATCTCTTTTAAGCTTATTAGGTTTCCCTATTTGTTCAACTGTAAATCGATATGCGCAATCTTTACAGAGGTATCTTTGTCTTGATTTAACTATACCGTCTTTACGGTAATTTTTGCTTTTACACCTTGGGCAGCTATCCATAACAATTTTGCTTAAGTTAGTAACTGCACAAAGATAATAAAACTATACTAAATAAACAATGCCGCAAAAACAAAAATATGATATAAATTTGCGATATCGAAATAATATCAAATATATTGCAAAAATGGAAACAAAAGAAGTGAATTTCAACGGTTTTAAAGCAAACGGATTTGTTATGCTGTTTGTTTTGCTTGTGTGGTTGGGAGTTTCGATTTGGCTTTTAACTACAAACGATTTGCCCTACATCATAACCGGTGTGGTACTGTTGGTTTGCTGGTTTATTCTACTGTTCGGCTTTACGATGCTCGAACCCAATGAAGCTGTGGTCATGGTCTTTTTCGGAAAATACAGGGGAGTACTCAAAGATACGGGATTCTTCTGGGTCAATCCGTTCATGACGAAGAAAAAAGTGTCGATGCGGGCGCGTAACCTTAATATCGAACCCATCAAAGTGAACGATAAGGTGGGCAATCCGGTATTGATCGGGTTGGTGCTGGTTTGGAAACTGCAGGACACGTATAAGGCCATGTTCGAAATCGATTCGCAAACAATGGCGGCAAACGACGCAAGCAGGGGAACTGCCATGAAAAGTGCTGTTGCAAAGAAAATGGATGCTTTCGAAAACTTTGTGCGTGTGCAGAGCGATGCCGCATTGCGACAAGTGGCCGGTCATTACGCCTACGACAACAATGTGGTGTCGGACGATGAAATTACCTTGCGATCGGGCGGAAATGAAGTGAACGAAGATTTGTTGCACGAACTGAACGAAAGACTCGCCATGTCGGGCATAACCATTGTGGAAGCCCGCATCAATTATTTGGCGTATGCTCCCGAAATTGCGGCCGTGATGCTGCGGCGTCAGCAAGCAGAAGCCATTATATCGGCGCGCGAAAAAATTGTGGAAGGTGCAGTAACCATGGTGAAAATGGCGCTTGACCGGATAGAAGACGAAAATATAGTAGATTTGGATCCGGACAAAAAAGCGGCGATGGTGAGCAATCTGTTGGTAGTGCTTTGTGCTGACGAATCGGCCCAACCGGTGTTGAATGCCGGATCGTTATATCAATGACATCATAATTTTGCAGTACAAACGTATTAGTTAAGTTAGGAAGATGGAGTGAATGAAATGGCAAAAAAAGAAAAGACGACCAAAAACTTTGCACTTCGCCTGGATTCGGAGACGATGGATGCCATCGAAAAATGGGCAGCCGATGAATTTCGAAGTGTTAACGGACAGATTCAATGGATACTGGATCAGGCTCTCAAGAAAAGTGGCCGACTGAAGAAGTAATTTTTTCGTGTTGAACGTACCTGTAAATCGGTTAACCCCTTTACCGGAAGCTTGTTTTGCTTTCATGATCTTATTTTCTTCTCTGTTTCTTTCTCAATTCAAAGTGATAGTTGAGTGGGAGGAACATGGGAGGAGACTGGGAGGAGACTGGGAGTTGCGTCGGAGCTATGTCGGATTTATGGAAAAATTCGGATGATCTATTTTCAGGATAGTTTCTGTATCATGAAATTTATTCGTTTCATAAAGCATTTAACTGCTTAAAAAAAAATTTCGTCAGACTTGACTAATTTTTTCGTTTGGTCAGTCAATTAGTTTATGAGAAGAAGTAAAATTTGTTTCGATTAGTCGTGACATTCTCTGCATCGAAATGCACTGTTTATTAAGATTTTATGTATGATAAACGTTAATTAACTAAATGAATTAGTTTATTAACTATAATAATTAGTTGTGCAACTAAATTATTTAGTTATATTTGCATCGGAATAAAATTATTCAGAGAAAATGAAAGAATTAACGGCAAAAGAGGAAGAAGTGATGCGCTATTTTTGGCAGGAAGGAGCATTGTTCGTAAGGCAACTTGTGGAGATGTATCCCGAGCCGAAACCGCACTTCAATACGCTTTCGACTTATGTGCGGATGCTCGAGGACAAAGGATTTTTGTCGCATGAATCGTTAGGTGCTACTTACCGATATTTCCCTATCATCGATGAAGCGCAATACCGGAACGGAAATCTGAAAAATGTGGTTCGCAAATATTTTGACAATTCCTATCTGAATGTTATTTCGACACTCATCAAGGAAAAAGACCTTTCGGTGGATGAAGTTCGCAAATTGCTCGACGAGGTTGACAAACAGTCTCCGAAATAATATCGATTTCATCCATCGCTTTAAACAACAAAATATGGAAACGTTTCTTTTCTATCTTCTGCGATCATCTCTTGTGGCGATTTTGCTCTATGGAATTTATAAGGCGATATTCAGCCAAACCACTTTTCACCGGGCAAATCGTATAGCGTTGGATTCGATTCTGGCCGTTTCGGTCGTTTTTCCACTTTTTCGATTTCGACTGATTCCCGAGACTGCGCATTCTATGATGGATGTTTCTGCAATAAATGGCTCAAACCTTTCAGAAATAGCGGGTTCGTCGGTCGGTCAATCTTTCTGGCAGAATATTCCGTGGATTGAAATCATTGCGATTTTTTATTTCGTCGGACTGTCGTTTTTTCTGATTCGTCAGCTACTCGGATTCATGCGATTGACGGCAATGATTCGAACTTCCGAAAAAGAGGCGGTTTCGCACGCGGCCATACTTTGCCTCACTGATTGCAAAATCCAACCTTTCAGCTGGTTTCGATATATTGTTGTATCGAAAGACGATGTGAAGAGCAATTATTTCCCCGTCATTCTTTGGCACGAATCGACACATGTCGAACGCTATCATTCGGTTGACCGAACGATTTTCGATCTGTTCGCCTGCATTTTCTGGTTCAATCCTTTCGCTTGGCAGTTGCGTCGCGAAATTCAAACCGTTCATGAGTATCAGGCAGACGAACATACACTCGAATCCGGCGTCGATATCAAACAATATCAACTTTTATTAATCCGCAAAAGCGCAGGTGAGAACACGTTTGCTTTGGCTAACAATTTTTTGCAGCGCGATTTGCACAAACGAATTCGTATGATGAAAACAATTCACACAAACATCTCCCGCAAATGGCAATATGCTTTAATGCTCCCGGGAATCGCAATTTCGCTGATCGCACTTTCCATTCCCGCCTTGTATGCAAAGGCCGATTCAACCAACACTTCCAGACAACAGATTCCATCGGAAATGGCAAACTTCCTTGCGCATAAAAGTAGCGAAAAGGAAACGGTCGTTCAGGATACAACGAAGGTAACCGTTTGGAATAAAAAGCAAAAGGTTATCGAGGAATTATCGGACGATGCGAGAAGGGCAATTTTTATTGTGGACGGAACTCGAACGAATTACGATAAAGTGCAAGTCATTGATCCTCAAGAAATCGATAATGTGTCGGTGCTGAAAGGCGATGCTGCCACTTCCGTTTACGGAACGGAGGCTAAAGATGGTGTTGTGATCATCACTACCAAAAATAACGGACATCCCTCTTCTACCGAGCGCCGGATGGGTGTTTCAGATGGCAACCCGTTGATTCTGATGAATGGCGTTGCCATTACGAAAGAAGAAATGGATAAGATCAATCCCGATGACATTGAATCGGTAAATGTGTTGAAAGGTGAGCAGGCAACCCGCCTCTACGGCGAAAAGGGCAAGAACGGAGTTGTCATCATCACGCCGAAGGGTGAAAAAGCCGTTGTCCCATTGCGGGAGGGAATGAATAAGGGAAACCCGCCACTTATCGTTATTGACGGAAAGCGCATGCCGAAAGATTTTAACCTGTCTACGCTCAAGTCCGAAGAAATTGAATCGATCTCTGTATTGAAAGACAAATCGGCAGTCGAAACTTACGGCGAAGACGGCAAGAACGGGGTTATCGTCATCCTGAAAAAGTAGTTGCTTTTATTTCATTCCAACTTTCTCCAAGAAATTCAAAAATTGAAGCGTTGTTTATCGTTTATTCGTTTGCAGCTTTTTTGAAATGATGAAAAGCAGTATTTTCTCTCGCTGATTTACGCAGATTAAGTTCGCCGATTAACGCTGATTTTTATGAACTCCTGCGCGGAAAACCTACGATGATCTGTTTGAAATTTTCTCTCGTAGATGAATAAAAACGAAATTTAATCCGTTTGCGTGTCCATCGAAAATCATCATTTTTACTTTTATTTTCACTCAATTGAATCCGTACGCTGCTTTGCGCATATCTGCAGCCGACCGGAAAGGTTTGGGCGGATTGAGATGACGTTCCAGAAATTTATGGATGGTAAAGCGGATATCGGTTGCCTCCTTACTGTCGATGCGATCGAATCCGTGACCTCCGGAAGCATTCTGAAAGATTTTGTATTCGAATTGCTTGTTTTCTTTCAGGAGCGTATCAATCATCAATTTCACTTCTCCCACATACACATCGTTATCGTTGGTATTGGTATGAATCAGGAGCGGTTTGTTCAGATTTTTCGCATAGTGAGTCGGCGATCGACGCGCATATTCTTCGGGATTCTCTTTCAGCGATTGTCCGATGTGATAATCGGCTTCAAACAGATCGGAATAAGACTTGTCGTGCGTCGATAGCCGGTTGGCGAGATCGCTCACCGGTACGCCGGCAAAGGCGCATTGGTAATTATCGCCGTGCTGCAAAATCTGCATCAGCGCAATCATGCCGCCATGACTCCATCCCACCACGCCAACGCGCGTGGAATCGACGAAGCTGTAGTTTTGGATCATGTAGTTGCGACTTTCGAGCACATCGTCGTTTTCGCGGCCACCGTAATCGATGCTTTCGTAAAAATCTTTTCCGTATCCCGTGCTGCCTCGATATTCGGCCGAAACTACCACGTAGCCTTGTGCCACAAATTCGCGTACGATATGGGCGTAGTAGGTTGAAAAGTTGGCATGCACACCACTGTGTGGAAGCACAATGAGCGGATATTTACTGCTTTCATCAATTTCTTTAGGAATGAAAACATAGCAATAGAATTGCATTTTGTTGCCGGCAAACGGATCGTCCGGATATTGGGGTTTCCATCGGGGTGTGCTTGTCAGTCGCACCTTATCGACGTAGGCCACGTCGCCGAGGCGCTGCCACCACATCAGATCGTCGATTTGTTTTTCGAGCATGTCGAATCGATGGTCGTAATTTGTAATCTTGCGGTCGAGCGATTCGATTTTCTTCTCCATTTCGTTTTTTTCTTGCGAAAAAAGCATGGGGGCATTCATCGCAAAAGCTATTGCCATACAGGCAAGGAGGTTAGCATTGATTCTCATACGGCATTATCGTTTTTAGTTTAACCGAATCTCGAAATATGGTCAGAGCAAAGTTACAATGATTACATTGATAATAAAAGAATTGTAGCCGAAATATTATCGGTCAAGAAATTCTTTCTCGCTGATTAATGCCGATTAAGTTCGCAGATTAACACCGATTTCCTGCGAGGAATTGGTTTTTTGCCACGAAGACGCAAAGGCTCGAAGCTGCACCAAGCGGCTTTCCATTCTTAATTTAACAACAAAAGATGATTGAAAAATTCACGTTACAATTTTGCCATCGGTGTATAGGCATCGTGATAGAAAACAAGGGTTCGATGCTCCTTTTTGGCCTTGTCCAGAAAACGTTTTTTTTCGTCCATTGCCAACGAAAGATTGTCGTCGTAGGCTGAAAGCCAGCTGAGTGCAATATTCAGTGAGGTCGGCACTACATCGCCCGGAAAAGCAAAATTCCCTTCTTCGGTATCGAAAAGCACAACGATTTGCCCGGGAGTGTGCCCGTCGTAAAGTTCAAGCCGGATGGTGTCGTAAAGCATTTGATCCTCCATCACAAATTGCAGTTGGCCTGAACGGAAAACGGGTTCGATATTATCGGGAAAGAACGATCCCTTTTCGAAAAGAGAAGGATTTCGATAATTTTTCCACTGCTTCAGACTCACCCAATAAGTGGCATTGGGAAACGTAGGTATGGCTTCGCCGTATTCGTTGAGCATCGTACTTGCGCCGCAATGATCGAAGTGCAGATGCGTGAGAATGACGTCGGTAACCTCCTCCGGTTCGTATCCGATTTTCCGGATCTCGTTCGGTATGTTTCGTTGGTCGAAAGGCTTGTAAAACCTCAATTTCGATGCATGCTTGTCGCCCAATCCCGTGTCAACGAGAATTTTCCGGTCGCCTGTTTCGATAAATAGGCAGCGCATCGACATCACACACATGTTTTGCTCATCCACTTTATACTTGATTGACCAGTATTTTTTGGGGATTGGGCCAAACATCACACCGCCATCACCCATAAAATATCCCGACTCGATGATATGAAACTTGACCATAAATTCGTAATTTTGCGACAAATTTAATCAAAGATAGCGTTTAAGGCGAATTGTTTCGAGTTAAATTGTGGAGAACGACTGCCACATTCAACTTAAACCATAAGCCCGAGAGCGGATGACAATCTTGACGATGAACATTATTCCGAACAAACACGAACAAATAGCCGATTATCTGCTATTTATGTGGCAGACCGAAGATGTGTTGCGTGCCTGCAAACTGGATTTGGATATTGTTTGGCAAACACTTGTCGATCCTTTGCCCGTTTCTGATGAAGAGAAATCGAAAATGCTCGATTGGTATGAAGGGTTGATCATGATGATGAAATCGGAAGGCGTTCAGGAAAAAGGCCATTTGCAGATCAACAAGAATATGATCATCGAACTAACGGATTTGCATTTACGGCTTCAAAAAGATCCGAAAGAGGCAGAATATATGGCAACTTATTACCATACTTTGCCCTATATCGTGGAATTGAGAGCAAAATCGAAGGTGAAGGATATTCCCGAAATTGAAACCTGTTTCACGGCTATGTATGGCTATTTGCTGCTGAAAATTCAAAAGAAGGAAATTTCGAAAGAAACGCAGGCAGCGGTCAATCAAATCGGCAAACTTTTGCGTTTGCTGACCGAAAGATATAAAACGATGGATCAGGAGGAAGAATAGAATTATAGGTAATTAAGTATGGAGAAGTGAAGAATTTTAGAAGTTGGAAATGGGAATTGAAAGAAGAAGTGGAGAAGTAAAGAAGTTAGAAATGAGAATTTCAAATTGCGAGTTGAAAGTAAAACTTCAGGACTTTACAAACTAAAATGATTATCATAACCCCTGCACTGCCCGGGGGCAGTGCTTGTCCCCTTATCTTAAGGGGACGGTTTAGGGTGAGTGAGATTCCGAAACTACTCCACTCTTAAGATAAGAATGGTACTGCCGAAGGCAGGTGGGAGTTATGATTTTAATAGATCATGGGGAAGAAATGAAATTTTCAGGATTCTATTCACGAATCCACAGAAAAGGTATTCGGCGGAAAGGTATTTATTTCACTTGGACTTGGTCCGGCGTTGGTATGGACAAAATCCTTTTTCGCTATCTTCATCATTCTTGTCGAACTTATCGAACTCCCGGAAGCAGAAGATTTGATTTTTCCTTTTCTCCTGAATTGAAGATGGATTGGATTGTTGTTCATTAGCCGTCAGTTTATGCGCTTTAGAGAGAATGATCGACGGCATTTTTTCGCGCAGATCTACGCTGATTTGGTTCATCGATTTACGCCGATTATCGGCAAGCATCTGCGATTATCTGCGAGAACTTTTTTATAAACCTATTTTAGAACATCAGAGAGGAATGAGAAGTGAGGAATGAGACGTGAAAAATCGGAAGTTAAAATCGGAAATGAGAAGGAAGGGTTACAATTGGCAGATTGGTACATCATTAAATCATCAAAGCATTCCATCAATTAAATTCACCAACTTGTGTGTTGACTGTAAACTATCATATAAATTTCAATAAAAATAAAGACCTATGGCAATTTATACAGGTTCGAACAAACATTTGGGTGGAACGGAAACCGTTACCAAAAGACAGGATTTTTTTTACGGATTGGTGCAGAAAAACGTCTTGATAACGGGCGCCAACGGACAGTTGGGAAACGAGCTTCGCGAAAGAAAAATGATTTCGAACAATCCGTTTCATTTCATCTATACCGATGCCGATACGCTCGACATTACCGATATGGAGCAGGTACGCCGGTTTGTGGACGACCATAACATCGCTTATATGGTCAACTGTGCGGCTTATACCAATGTGGAAAAAGCCGAATCCGATCAGGAAATGGCACTGCGAATCAATGCTTTGGGGCCTGAAAATCTGGCACGAGTAGCGCACGAATTCGATATCCGGCTCATTCATATATCCACCGATTATGTTTTCGACGGAACTTCGGATACACCTTACACCGAAAAAGACGCGACAAATCCGCAATCCGTGTATGGCAAAACCAAGTTGAAAGGCGAAGAGGCCGTTCTGAAAGCAGATCCGTCGGCTGTCATCATTCGCACTTCGTGGCTGTATTCGGAATTTGGAAACAATTTCGTGAAAACCATGCTTCGCTTGATGAACGAACGCGACCGGATAACGGTTGTGTCCGATCAGCACGGATCGCCAACGTATGCCGCCGACCTGGCCGAAATGATCATGGTGATCCTCGAAGCCGATGAAAAGGACGAATGGAAACCGGGAATTTATCATTTTTCGAATGCCGGAGCAACGACGTGGTACGATTTTGCCAAAAAAATCAAAGAATTATCCGGAAATACTACCTGTGTGATCGAACCCGTTACTACGGCCGAATACCCGACGGTGGCGCCCCGACCTGCCTATAGTGTGATGGACATTTCGAAAATTCAAAATGCCTTCCACGTAGAAATTCCGAGATGGGAAAATGCTTTGCAACGCTGCCTCAATAAATTACAGGCTGCGAGCAACTGATAAAGTTTTTTGATCTTGGCTTTTTCGTAACAGGAAGCAAACAATCAATCAGACAGACTCAAATATTATAATGACATTAAAAGAAGAAATACAACGCCGGCGCACGTTTGCCATCATTAGCCATCCCGATGCGGGAAAAACCACACTTACCGAAAAATTGTTGTTGTTTGGTGGAGCCATTCATGTGGCAGGAGCGGTAAAATCGAATAAAATACGAAAAACCGCCACATCAGACTGGATGGAAATAGAAAAACAACGCGGAATTTCGGTCGCCACCTCAGTCATGGGGTTCGAATACGAAGGTTACAAAATCAATATCCTCGACACTCCCGGTCACCAGGATTTTGCCGAAGATACCTATCGGACGCTCACGGCTGTCGATAGCGTGATTATTGTAGTGGACGCGGCCAAAGGAGTGGAGGCCCAAACCAAAAAACTGATGGAAGTTTGTCGGATGCGGCATACGCCGGTGATGATTTTTGTTAACAAGATGGATCGCGAGGGAAAGGATCCCTTCGATATTCTCGATGAATTGGAACAGGAACTGCAGATAGCGGTGCGACCTTTGAGTTGGCCTATTGACATGGGTGAGCGCTTTCGTGGCGTGTATAATATGTATCGCGACAGTCTCGACTTGTACAAACCGAGCAAACAGGTGGTCACCGAGTCGGTGCATGTGGAACTGCAATCGTCGGAACTCGAAAAACATATTGGCGACAGCCTTTCGAAAAAACTGCGAGACGATGTAGAACTCATCACGCAGGTTTATCCCGTTTTCGATCGTGAAGCGTATTTGGCAGGGCATTTAGCACCGGTATTTTTTGGTTCCGCGCTCAATAATTTCGGTGTGAAGGAATTGCTGGATTGCTTCGTCGAGATAGCGCCCTCGCCGCGTCCCGTGCAGGCCGAAGAACGCATCGTCGATCCATACGAAGAAAATTTCACCGGTTTTGTTTTCAAGATTCATGCCAATATGGATCCCAACCACCGATCCTGCATTGCCTTTGTGAAAGTCTGTTCGGGAAAGTTCGAGCGCAATGTCAATTACCGGCACGTTCGATTCAATCGCATGATGAAGTTCTCGGCTCCCACGGCCTTTATGGCACAGAAAAAGGAAGTGCTTGACGAGGCGTATGCGGGCGATATTGTGGGCCTGCCCGACAATGGCGGAACTTTTAAAATTGGTGATACGCTCACTTCGGGTGAAGAGTTACACTTCAAGGGTTTACCCAGTTTTTCGCCCGAAATGTTCAAGTATATCGAAAATGCCGATCCCATGAAATCAAAACAACTGAACAAGGGCATCGAGCAGCTGATGGACGAAGGTGTCGCCCAATTGTTTACCCATCAATTCAATGGCCGTAAAATCATCGGGACGGTAGGTCAGTTGCAGTTCGAGGTGATTCAATATCGCCTGTTGCACGAATACAACGCCCAGTGTCGCTGGGAGCCGATCAACCTCTACAAAGCCTGCTGGATAGAGAGTGACGACCTCGCCCAGTTAGAAGATTTCAAACGTCGAAAATATCAATATATGGCATACGACCGGCAGGGTAGGGACGTCTTTCTGGCCGAATCGAGCTATATCCTGATGATGGCACAGCAAGATTTCAAAAACATTCGTTTCCATTTCAGCTCGGAATATTGAGCAAATTTGGGTGTATGTAAATTTGTATTGGTAAACGTGATAACATTGCTTTGTCTCGGCCTAAAAAAATAATTACAACTCTAAAAAACTGTCAACTCTTTATAGGACGTGACATGGTTTTCAAATAAAAAAGATATAAACCATTAAGACATTAAGGGAAAGATAAGAAAGAACATTTGATTGCATTTTCCTAAACTTAATGTCGTCTTAATTCCTTAATGTTTTAAAAAAATTGAACATTAAGACATTAAGAAAATTAAGAAACCGCCTATACCTCTTTCGGTGAAAAACCGTTAACTTATTAATCATTATGTGTTTCTCGCACCCAATCTCAATTGAAATTTTCTTGCACACAAAACAACAGTCAGTTTGAAAACTGCCGTTGTTTCCGGCACAAGTTTGGAAACTTGCGCTATACTTTGGAAGAAAGGAAGATATGGGAAGTAAAAGAAGAAGTGGAGAAGTAAAGAAGTTAGAAATAAGAATTTCAAATTACGAGTTGAAAGTAAAACTTTAGGACTTTATGAACTTTCTAACTTTACAAACTAAAATGATTATCATGACCCCTGTGCTACCTGGCGGCAGCACTTGTCCCCTTATCTTAAGGGGACTGTTTAGATGGCGTAATCCCATAATTGCTCCCCTCTTAAGATAAGAGGGGTACTGCCGTAGGCAGGGGAAAAATAATGTATAATGTATAATTAAGAATTGATAATTAAAGAAGTAAAGAGAAATTTAGAAGTTAGAAATGGGAATTATAAATTGAGAATTGCTAATTACAAAGAAGTTGAGTTCAAAAATTGTGAGCTTGTAGCTGCTTGTTCGCTAAAAGACAAATAACTCTCCGTCAGCTGACGGATCAAACAGCTTATCTTTTGCCCGAGGGCACGCTCTCTGCGCAGATCGGGTGCCCCGATGATGAGATGAGGTCGGGAAAGTAATTGAGAATTGAGAATGTATAATGAGGAAGGAATGAAAGAGGCAAGCTCGATATTGGTTACCCGCAATATTTCACATGGAACCCAAAAACCAAAAAACATCGATTGTTTTGTTTAACTGTTTTTTTACTTATTTTTGTATCGAATAAAAAAATATTTTGATGCAAAACAATCCGAAAGATAGAGCCAACTTTGAGGATATATATGTTTCCTTTTATCCCCGATTAAAGCGTTTTGCACAAGAATATGTAGTCAATGAGGAAGATGCAGAGAATATTGTCCAGGATGCCTTTATGGATCTATGGACAAAAAGAGAATTTCTTTCGAGTCAAATCAATTTAACGGCTTATCTGTTCACAAATATTAAAAACCGATGCATCGACTTCCATCGACATCGAATAGTGGTGTTGAATGCAACTCATGCCATGCAGGAAGAATTTGAGTTGGCCATGCAAATGAAATTGCAGTCGTTAGAGGCTCTTGACGAACAAATTATATCGGACGCCAATATCGAAACAATTATAGACAATGCCATTCAATCGCTTCCCGAAAGGTGTCGTCAGATATTCGTCATGAATAAAATAGAAGGGAAAAAACAGAAAATAATTGCCGAAGAATTGAATATTTCTCTCAATACCGTTGAAAACCAGATGTCTATTGCCTACCGGAAGCTCAGGGAAATCCTGAAGGATTATCTCCCCATATTGTTTTTTCTATTGATTTAAATCAATTTTTTTAAAATTCTTTGGTGGTTTTTCGATGGTCATTCGTTATAACTATATAAAGGACAAAAATGGACGACCGAATACTGAAATATTTTCTCGGCGAACTCGATGAATCGGAACGTTTGCAATTGTTGAAACTGATCGGAGGAGACGAATCATTGAAGAACGAGTTTGTAGAAATGCAAAATCTTTTTGCGTTGACACAGCTTTCGGCACACCCCGGAGATGACGAAACGGCAAAAGAAAGTTTCCGGATATTTACCCGCCGTTTGCAAGCCAAACAGCGAAAATTATTCCTTGTAAAAATCGGGAAAATTGCAGCCGTTGCACTCGCACTGATTGTTTCTACCGTTTTCGCTACGCTCTATTTTGCAGAAAACTTTACCCGGAATGCAGCCTTCAACACCCTATATGTGCCTGCCGGGCAAAGGGCACAAATCACCTTGCAGGATGGTACGACAGTATGGCTCAATGCCAAATCTACCTTGAGATATCCTTCTCGTTTTGCAGGCAAAGAACGTCAGGTAACCCTAACGGGGGAGGCGTACTTTGATGTTGCCAAAAACCCTCGAAAACCTTTCCTGGTTTCGACACAAAACATCCGATTGAAAGTGCTGGGGACTCAATTCAATGTAAGAGATTATCCAAATGCCGATCGCTCGAAGATTTCACTTCTTGAAGGTTCGGTCGAGATCGATCGGGGTAACAAGGGAACGCTCGTGTTGAGACCCGGCGACGAAGCCACAATAGAAGGAGGTAATATTTCGGTGTCAGAGATTGTCAATCCCAATTATTTTCTGTGGAAAGACGGTATTTACAGTTTCGACAACGAAAGCTTGCTCGAAATTATTCAAAAATTGCAACTTTATTACGACGTTACCATCAAAGTGGAAGATCCTGAAATATTTAACGTGAGATATACCGGTAAATTCCGTCAGAGCGACGGTATTGACGAGATCTTACACATCATCCGAAAAATACATCGTTTCAATATAAAAAAAGATCCGGAAAATCATATCCTAACATTAAGCAAATAAATATATTAACCCATTAAAAAATAACATGCCTATGAGAAAAAAACAATCATGAAAACAGCAAAGGCGACAAGTGCGGCTACACTCATCGCCCCGAAAAAGCAAACACTTCAATCAATTTTTTTAGTATTCACTTTTAACTTTACAAAGATATGAAATTTAAATTTCAAAGAATACCTTATTTAATAAAAAATGAGGCCGTCACCGGCATAATAAGAATCATGAAAATCTCTTTTATTTTTCTTTTTATTTTCTCGTTTCAGTTGCTGGCTCTGAATACAAAAGCCCAGGACGCGGTTATCGAATTGAAAACGAATTCGATGACCGTAGGTCAACTCATTAATGAAATTGAAAAACAAACCGACTATTTGGTGGTTTACAGCAATCGCGAAGTTGATGCCAACCGAAAGGTGGATGTTCAACGCAAGTCGGACAAAGTATCCTCGTATCTCAATGATGCTTTTGCCGGAACGGATATCGGTTACGATTTTGAGAACAACTACATCGTGCTGATGAAAAAAGCTAACCGAAATGCTACGGCCATTGCCGAAATGATTCGATCGGCACAGCAACAGGGCAAAACGATAACGGGGAAAGTTGTGGATGCCAATGGCGAGCCGATTATCGGAGCCAACATTATTGAAGTCGGCACAACCAACGGCACAGTAACGGATATCGATGGGAATTTTTCGTTAAAAGTTGCTGATAATGCGACAATTCGGATATCGTACATCGGGTACTTGGAGCAGGAAATTAATACTGCAGGAAAAACGAATTTCCATATTACACTGGCTGAAGATACGCAATCGCTGGAGGAAGTGGTGGTAGTGGGGTATGGAACGCAAAAAAGAGAAAGCTTGACTGGCTCTTTACAGGTTGTAAAAAGTGATAAATTAAAGGATATTACTACGCCTTCAACCGAGAATTTGTTGAATGGGAAAGTTCCAGGAGTATATGTGGCTTCGGGATCAGGACAACCGGGTTCTACAGGTGCTATCCTTATTAGAGGGAAATCTACCATCAACGGGAGTACCGATCCTTTGTGGGTCATAGACGGGGTTATTGTGGGATCGAGTCCCGGAGCATTGAATCCTGCCGATATAGAGGCCTTAACTGTTTTAAAAGATGCGGCTTCTACTGCTATTTATGGTTCGCAAGGTGCAAACGGAGTGATTGTTGTAACAACAAAAAAACCACTAGTAGATAAACTATCCGTTAATTTTTCGATGAAAGGAGGTGGAACACGCCTTAATAACGGCAATTTAAAAGTAATGAATGGCGCTGAATTATATGATTATTACAAATCTTTTTCTAATGCTGAGCAAATTTCTTTCCCTCGATGGAACGAAGATTTGAGGAACAGCAATTTTGACTGGTGGAAGTTTGCTTCTCAAACAGGAGTTATACAAGATTACAATATATCTATTTCAGGTGGTTCTACTCAACTTAAATCATTATTTTCTGTGGGGATTTATGATGAAAAGGGTGCAGTCAAAGGATATGATTATACACGATATAACTTTTTGTTTAAAACGGATTATACACCTTTTGAATGGCTTACTATTAAACCTTATATTTTTGGATCAAAGAACGATATTGATGATAGGCAACACTCTGTTGCTGCCATGTATTCAAATCTTCCATGGGATAGTCCTTATGATGAAAACGGGAATATTATTGGTCATTATTCCGATAAATGGGTAAATAGTAATAGTACCAATTATGTATATGATTTACAATGGAATTTTGCAAAATCTACCACCTATGAGTTTTCGGGGAACGTTGATTTTGATCTTCGGTTTACGGATTGGTTGACGTTTTCGTCGATAAATAATTTCAGATATTCCGGATATCCTTATAATTCATATACAGACCCCAGATCGTCTGGAGGAATGGGAGTAAAAGGACGTATATATGAGTATCAGAGTAATCTAACCAGAAGATATACCAACCAATTGTTGAAGTTTAATAAAGTATTGAATGTAGTACATTCTTTTAATGCTTTACTCGGTTATGAATTCAATGATTATCATTCTAAAAATATATCGGCAACAGGAGTAGGATTTGTACCAGGCTTTCAAATATTAGACGTAACGTCTAAACCTGAAGCTGTCACTGGTTCGATTTCTGAATGGGCAGTGCAGTCTATGTTTGCCAATGTGAATTATTCTTATAACAATACCTACTTAGGGCAACTATCTTTGAGACGTGATGGTGCATCAAATTTTGGAGATAATGCCAAATACGGTAATTTCTTTTCTATTAGTGGTGGATGGAATATTCATCAGGAAGCTTTTTTCAATGTAGATTGGATTAATCAGTTAAAGTTAAGGGCTTCTTATGGTTCCGTTGGAAATAGACCTTCGTCTCTTTATCCACAATATGATTTGTATTCGGTTTCTCAAACCTATAATGAAAATCCCGGGGCTTTAATATCTCAAATAGGTAATAAAGATTTGACTTGGGAAAAGACGTATACGACAGGGATTGGTTTGGATGCTTCGTTTTTAGATCGATTGCGTTTGACTTTTGATTATTATGAAAAAAATACCAGTAACTTACTTTATCGTGTACCTGTATCGGGTCTTACAGGTGTAACCAGCATTTGGAGAAATGTAGGAGAAGTAAGAAATCGGGGTTTTGAGGCAATCGTTGGTGCCGATATAATAAAAAATAAAAATTTATTATGGACATTTGATGGAAATATTGGGCTTAACAGAAATAAAGTAACAAAACTTTATGGAGAAAAAACCGAAATAATAGTTGGCGATGGTGTAGGTATTGCGGGTTCAGCAAATATATTGCTAAAGCCGGGACTGGATGCCGATAGTTGGTATTTAAGAGAATGGGCAGGTGTGGATCCTCAAACGGGCTCTCCTTTATGGTATAAAACTGTGAAAGATGAAAAAGGAAATGTAACACGAGAAACGACGAATAAATACGAAGAAGCAGATCAAGTGGTGACAGGCACGTTTACTCCGAAATTCTTTGGGGGATTTTCCACAAATTTGTTATGGAAACAATTTGATATGAATGCTGTATTTGCTTATTCTGTTGGAGGTAAAATCTATAATTATACACGCTCAGAATATGATTCTGATGGTGCTTATACAGATAGAAATCAAATGAAATTGATGTCTGGGTGGAAAAGATGGGAAAAACCGGGTGATGTAGCTACACATCCACTACCTGCCTACAATAATTCATCGAATTCAAATAAAGCTTCCTCAAGATATTTGGAAGACGGTACGTATTTAAAACTGAGAAGTCTTTCATTTGGCTATAATTTTTCTCTTTCAAAATATCATATTTCAAATTTGAGAATATATCTAAGTGGTGAAAATTTATTGACTTTTACGGGATATTCGGGAGTTGATCCGGAAATACCTCCGTATGATAATAAAATTGTCGGGGTAACTACAACGGTATATCCTTCTACACGTAAATTTATAGCCGGAATCAATTTAACTTTTTAAAAAAATAAAAAAATGAAGAAATATATATATTTATCATTGTTGTTTGCATTGATTTTCTCGGCATGCGATATAGACAGATTTCCTTATGGATCGATGGCGGCGGAGAAAATAGTTGAAGACCCGGAGGCATCTCTTGAATCTTTGTTAAATGGTAGCTATGCCCAACTGAAAGATTGGTCGGATGTGATGCATCGTTGCGGAGAATATGCAGGAGACAATATCATGATCAGAGGTACTTCTACTGATGCTTTTTATGAATTTATATCCTATTCTCGCACTCCAAATAATTATCGCTTGCAAAGTTTTTGGGATAGAAGTTATAAGGTTATTGCACAGAGTTCTAATATCATAAAAATGGTAGAAGAAGGGAAAAGTCCAGAGATTGATAATATGTTGGCTGATTGTTATTTTTTGAGAGGGATGATGTATTATTATTTGTGCAGGGCATACGGACGTCCTTTTTACCAGAATCCGGAGAAAAATCTTGGCGTTCCTATTGTAAATGGCACACCGGATGACATGATAAACCTTACTCTTCCTGATAGAGCAATAGTAAAAGAAACTTATCAACAAGCTATTGATGATTTGGAAAAATCCATTACTTTATTTTCAAATAACAGAGGACCTATTTATGCTTCGAAAGAAGCTGCACAAGCATTATTATCACGCATATATTTGTATATGAGTGGGACTTATGAAAATCCCAATAAGGAATATGCCCGATTATCCTTTCAATATGCCGATGAAGTTATAAATTCAGGAATGTATTCTTTATTATCGCGAGAGGAATTTATGAAATATAATACATTTACGCCTGAAAATAATCCTGAAACGATTTTTGCCATCAAAAGAGTTGCATCAGAGTTTTCTGGATACGATCATTATTATGGTATTGGTGGAATGTATGCCAATATCGGAGGTATGGGTTGGGGAGAAATGTATGCTAGTGCAAAATATTTGGCGTTATTGGATGAAACCGGAAGAAATGATTGGTATAACAAAAAATTAGTGGATGCGCGTGCTGCTTTTATCGAACCTCAATATACCGATAAAGAAGAAAGGGTTTTTCGGTTTATTAAAAATGTATATAATGCTTCAGGTGTTCAAACCAATTATAATTATGTGCAAGCACCTGTCACTGTATCAGGGAATACGGTAACATGCAAAGAAGGAGATAAAGTTTATTCTTTACAACCGGTAGATGCTTCTCAGGGAATTTATTCTATTGAGTATTCTGATGGGAATGTGTATACTGGTGTTATCGACCAAATGATGAAATTGAACAGGGTTTATCCCATGTTTTATATTACCAAGTGTTCGCGTGAAGGAGAGGAATCTCACCTGCATTCGCCGGTTATTTGTCGCTTAGGAGAAATTTATTTGAATAAAGCTGAGGCAGCCGCAAAATTAGGCGATTATTCTGCAGCTAGAGCTGCATTGAACGAAGTGAGAGAACGTTCACTCCCCGGAAAAGGATATGCATCATTATCTTCTTCTAACGCTAAAACATTAATTGATAAGGAGAGACAACTGGAGTTGGCTTTTCAAGCCGAACGTAGTTATGATGTTTTCAGGAATGGAGATCCTTTGATTAGACGTTATCCGGGACCGCATAATCCAATGGAGGTGATTCAACCTACTGATTATAGAGTCGTATATTTTATTCCTCAAGATGCTATCAATTCTTATCCGGGGAAATTAACTCAAAATCCGACAAGCAATTAAAAGTAAATAATTATGCAAAGGAGAAAAAAGTTCATGAAGCCGGTGTTTTTGCTGGCGGGCATTTTGATGTTGGGAACGGCGTTGAGTCCGGTTTTTGCCGGGAGCGGCAAAAAGGTAGATTCCACAAGTAAGACAATCGGTCTCGAGAGCGTGCAAAACGGCGATCGGGTGATCCGCACAGCAGTACCCGAGCGACCTTCGGGACAGAAGCACGTGCTGGGACTGAGGGTACCGAAGCTGGACACGGTTCGTGTAGGCTTCATTGGGTTGGGCATGCGCGGTCCGGGCGCCGTGGAGCGATTCACGCACATCCCGGGCGTAAAGATCGTTGCCTTGTGCGACAAACATGCCGAGCGGGTGGAGAAGTCGCAAAAGATAGTGGAGAAGGCGGGTTTACCTGCTGCAGCCTCATACAGTGGGAGCGAAGAGGCATGGAAGGAATTGTGCCAAAGGAAGGACATCGATCTGGTTTACATTGCCACGGACTGGCAGCACCATGCCGAGATGATGATCTACGCCATGGAGCAGGGCAAACACGTGGCCTGCGAAGTACCGGCGGCCATGACGCTGGAAGAGATATGGAAGGTTGTGGACACAGCCGAGCGGACGCAGAAACACTGCATGATGCTGGAGAACTGCGTGTACGACTTTTTCGAGCTGACGACGTTGAACATGGCCCGGCAGGGACTTTTCGGAGAGATACTTCATGTGGAAGGCGGTTATCTGCACAACCTGGAAGACTTTTGGGACTATTATGAAGGCGACTGGCGCATGAGCTACAACAAGTCACACCGTGGGGATGTTTATCCCACGCACGGTTTCGGCCCCGCTTGCCAGCTGCTGGACATTCACCGCGGCGACCGGTTGGATTACCTGGTATCGATGGACACCAAGGCGGTGAACATTCCGGAATACCTGATCGAGAAAAGAGGAATGGAGGCGGACAGTGCCTACGATTTCCGCAACGGGGAACACACGATGACGATGGTTCGCACGGAAAAGGAGAAGACCATACTGATCCGTCACGACGTATCTTCGCCGCGGCCCTATTCGCGGTGCTATGAGGTAACGGGAACGAAGGGATTTGCGCAGAAATACCCGCAGGAAGGTTATGCCTTCCGGAGCGATTCTCCGCTGGACGCCGCTGCGGTACCCGATCACGAAAACCTGAGTGGTCACGGTTTTGTTTCCGAGGAGACGAAGCGGGCGTTAATGGATACCTACAAACATCCGATTCACAAAGAGTTGGAAGAGCTGGCCAGGCAGGTAGGCGGACACGGCGGCATGGACTTCATCATGGATTACCGGTTGGTGTACTGTCTGCGCAACGGATTGCCGTTGGACATGGACGTTTACGATCTGGCCGAGTGGTGCTGCCTTGTACCGTTGAGCGAAATCTCGTTGGATAACGGCTCGGCTCCTGTAGCCATCCCCGATTTCACGCGGGGACATTGGAACGATGTGCAGGGATACCGTCACGCATTCGCCAAGTAAAATTCGAGTTTGTTTATAATTTACTAAAGTTTCGTACTTCAGAAAGGGCTGAAAATAAAGAAAAAAGTAGATAAAAAAGAAAAAGCAGCATATTTTGTCTGATATATCATTAAAAATAAGTATATTAGCTGTGTAATTACGAAAGCAGAAAAAATGCTACCAGAAAAATTAAGGAAAAAATCTCCGAAATCGGAACAGAATTTGATGAAAATGAATTAGAGAGCATAAATATTTTGAAGAGTTTCGAGGCGTTGAGACTGACAGAAAGATTTTCGGAGTTCAAGCATTTGAAAAGGAGTGTTTGCCGTAGACCCTTGGCGAACATCTTTGGGGATTATTTTTGGAGTTGCTGCAGTAAATATGCCAAGCATTGGAAAAAGATGTTGACGAACTGTTTGATTTGATCATGAATTGTCCCAAGACGGCAGAATTGGTTTCAAAAATGCTTGCTTCTCAGTTCTGGTAAGCAGTTTGACAAAATAGAATTATTAATATATTGATAGTCAGAGATAATCAGACGGGAGATAACTTAATCGCACTTCTTTATTTTCTGTTTTTCAATCATTGAAACGAAGTGCGAAATTTTAGTTTTATAACAAAAATGTAAACAAAAAATGGGGCTTATCATCACCAGAGTTAAATCGGTTATATCGCGAGAATTAAGGTGTAATTGCAATAAGCGCGACAAAGAATTTTGTGATTGTGGCTAATCAGCAAATTCCTTATGCTTAGTATGCTTAGATCGAGAATCATATTTATGGGGCTAGGATTAAATTGTTTTTCCTTACTCCAGATAAGAGCCCAACAACAGCCCAATGTAGTATTTATTATCGCTGACGATCTCGGGTATGGCGATCTTTCCTGTTTTGGACAAGAGAAGTTTGAAACGCCAAACATCGATCGACTGGCATTGAACGGCATGCGGTGCACGCATACCTATGCGGGGACGACGGTAAGTGCACCTTCATGTGCCTTCCTGATGACATGATTACATACCGGTCATGCCCCGATTCGCGGAAACAGGGAATTGAAACCGGAAGGGCAGTTCCCGTTACCCAAAAATGCATATACGCTTTTTCATCTGATTGTGCGTTTTCTGAAAGAAATTCTTCAGGAAGAAAAAAGCAAGGGTATCGGGTTGAGTTTATGAAAATATCATTCGATTTGCATTTGTTTTTTCTCAATCTTGTCATTCGAGTTTCACCTGATTTTTGTCGGCGAAATGCACGGTCATTTGCGGGAATGGGATATTAAGTCCATTGGCATTGAGTTGTTTATAAATCTCTTCCGTAAGGTCGAAATTGACTTCCCAATAATCGGACGATTTTACCCATACGCGTAGTACAAAATCTATGGAACTATCGTTCATCTTCGACATGCGTGCAAAGGGAGCGGGATCGTGAAGAATTTTCGGATGTTGTGAAGCTGCATCCAAAAGAATTTTCTTTACCAATTCCACATCCGATCCATAATCGACACCGATTGGCAAATCAATGCGCCTATTTTCTTGGGTAGTGTAGTTGATAATGACTCCGGTGGAAAGTGGCCCGTTGGGTATATAAATAGTTTTGTTGTCGATCGTGGTAAGTGTAGTGTAAAGAATTCCCACTGTTTTAACAGTTCCTTCGGTGTTTTGTGCCTGGATGTAATCGCCTCCCTTAAACGGTTTATTGAAAAGCAGCATAACACCACCGGCAAAATTGGAGAGATTGTCTTTCACCGCCAGACCAATGGCTAAACCTGCCGAACCAATAATGGCTGCCAGTGAAACGGTCTGAGATCCGACGATATTGATAATCAGAATGAAAAGGCCGATGAACAGCATCACGTTCGTAAGATTGAGAAGGAATCCTTTCAGCGCCGAGTCCATCGATCGTTTCGAAAAAATATTGTTCAGAAATTTATTAATCTTGCGGATAATCCATTTTCCGATAAAAAATAAAACGAAGATTATCAACAGTTTTCCGAGTAGATCTATACTGAACGTAAGAAACTGATCCAACAATTCGTGGAAGCGGCCTTGCATAATAAGTTCGGCCGTAGAGACTGCTTTTTCATCCAAGTTTTCGATTATCTTTGTGCCGGTGGAATCAGGCTGAGCTGCAAATAAGTTGGTAGGCATTATGATATATTTTATTGAAACTTCCGGCAAAAGTACAAAAAAACCATTAATTTTGCCACTCAAGATTTATGGTTGAACCGATGAACAAATTTTATACATTTCTGATTTTTCTTTTTTCTATAACTTTTGCTTCTACTGCTCAAACGTACGAACAATGGATAGGCAAGTCGGCAGATCACATCGAACGAAACCGTCTCGACAGTGCCGAGTATTCACTTAAAAAAGCGATCGAAACAGATCCGTCAAACCCCAATAATACTTCGCTTCTGATGAGTTTGGGTGTGATTCAGCGTGAATCGGGACGTTACGAGGATGCATACATGACTTTCACTGCAGCCTTAACTAATTATCCGGATTCGAAACTTGTCCTTCACAACCGAGCAGCTCTTCTTTGCGACATGGAACGCTACGACGAAGCGATGAACGATTACAACGAAATACTCCGACTCGATCCTTCGGATGTGCAGGCTTATTATCGGCGTGGCATTCTTCATCTCGAGCAAAAACAACGGGATTTGGCCGAAGTTGATTTTCGGAAAGCTCAACAAATAGATCCTGACAACATGTATTCGCTTTTGAGCAAAGCCTTGATTTACAAGCTTGATGACAATTGGATAGAAGCCGAAAAAATGTATTCGAGACTGATAGACAACGGCGAAAATGTAACCTCTGCTTTCTATTTGAATCGTGCAGAGTGTTATGTAAATACCGACCAAATCTTCAAGGCATCGGCCGATTTAAAATCTGCCGAACCGGGCGAAAGGCAAAATCCCTATTTTTATTTTCTTAGAGGAAGAGTTCGTTTGGCTCAATACGATAAGCTGGCGGCAAAAGCCGATTTCGAGAAAGCAAAGCAGTTGGGCTATGATCCTGAAATAGCCGATGAATGGATCAAGAAAGCCAAATAGAAAATCGAATGAAAATGGCGTCGTAAAAACGAATTATGGCCTTCTTTGCTCTTTACCGTTTTTTCCAAAAAAGAGCTCCGAAAATGGACCGGGTGATCGTTCTCCCAATCTCGTTACTGATTTGACGTGTGGCGCTTTTCCCGACCTGATCCATCAAATCTTCCAGAAAACCCTGATCGGCTTTTCGTTGTCTTTCTTCTGCCCGTTTAGCTCTTTCGGCTTCGAGCAATGCTTTCTGAGCCTCTTTCTGTTGAAGGATCCGTTCTTTTTCTTCCTCGGCACGGTTACGTTCTTCCTCTAACAATTCCTGTTTACGGGAGAGAATTTCATAAGCCGATTCCCGATCGATCGATTTTTCATACACACCAAAAATGAAAGAACTTTTAATCAACCGATCACGTTCCGCAACAGTGATAGGCCCAATTTGGGCTTGTGGTGGCAAAACATATGCACGTTGAACCATTTGAGGAGCTCCTTTTTCGTCAAGAAAAGAAATCAATGCTTCGCCGGTATTTAATTGCGTAATAACCTCTTCGGTATTAAATTTTGGATTAGGTCGAAATGTATTGGCAGCCACTTTCACCGCTTTCTGATCGTTGGGAGTATAAGAGCGAAGGGCATGTTGAACACGATTGCCAAGTTGCCCGAGAATATTTTCGGGAACATCGGAGGGATTTTGTGTGCAAAAATATACTCCAACGCCTTTCGAACGAACCAGACGAACAATTTGTTCCACTTTTTCCAGCAAGGGTTTTGGCATATCGTTGAAGAGTAGATGGGCTTCGTCGAAAAAGAACACAAGTTTCGGTTTGTCCACATCGCCAACTTCGGGTAGCGATTCATACAAATCATCAAGGAGCCAAAGCAGGAATGTAGTGTAAACGCGAGGTGAATTGATAAGCTTGTCAGCTGCGAGAATATTGATCACGCCCTTTCCCTGATCGGTTTGAATGAAATCGGTGATTTCGAATGCAGGTTCGCCGAAAAAATTGTCGCCACGCTGGCTTTCGAGCTGCATTAAACTTCGCTGAATGGCGCCGATGCTTGCAGGAGAAATATTTCCATATTGTGTGGTAAACCGAGCTCGGTTGTCGCCTATAAATTGCAACATTTTCTGCAAATCCTTCAAATCGATGAGTAGAAGGTTATTGTCGTCGGCAATTTTAAATGCGAGTGCGAGCACAGCGCTCTGAATATCATTAAGATTGAGTAGTTGTTCCAGCAGAATGGGTCCCATTTCGGAGACTGTCGTGCGGATGGGATGTCCTTGTTCGCCGAATACATCCCAAAAAGTTACAGGAAAAGCCTTGTACTCAAATCCCAAATCTTTGAGCCCGTATTCTTCAACACGTTTGTTGACACTTTCCTTGTTGCCTCCCGATTTGGCTACTCCCGAAAAATCCCCTTTCATGTCGGCGGCAAAAACGGGCACTCCCATTTCGCTAAAAGTTTCTGAAAGTGTTTGTAACGTAACGGTTTTGCCCGTACCTGTAGCTCCCGTTATCAAACCATGACGGTTTGCCATTTTAGGAATGATGCAAATATCAGCTTCCTCGTTTTTGGCAATAAGCGCTCTGTGAGATTGGTCGAACATAAAATCAGTTATTGGATAGTTTGGTGTTTATATATGCAAAGAAAAACATATTTATAGATTAAACAAAAAAATAAGTTTTGAAATGCAATGAAAATCGTCTAACTTTATGGCGTAAAACATGTAACATCAAATTAATCATACTATGAGATGCTCATCTTTCTTCGGACTTTGTTTTTTTTCTGTTGCATTGGCAATGGCACCTTCAGTGAGCGCGATAGAAATATCGCATTATCTTTTTCCGGAGTTTAAGGAAGGATCGATTTTGATGAAAAATGGTGTGGTAACTAAAGCTCTTCTCAATTATAACGCTGCGACCGAAGAGATGGTGTTTATGCAAAACGACAAAGTTTTGGCACTTGCCGATGTTACGTTGATTCAGATCGACACGGTGTATATCGAAGACAGAAAATTTGTGTATCGTGACCGAAAAATTCTGGAAGTGTTATGCAGTTCACCCTATATTTTAATGGCACATTACAAATGTCGCGTCATCCCTCCCGGGAAACCGGCCGGTTATGGTGGCACTTCGCAGACTTCTGCATCCGACTCCTACTCCGGTTGGTCGCAGGGTGGAAAAATGTATGAGCTGCAATTGCCTGACGATTTTAAAGTCGTTCCTTATACGGTTTACAAACTGCAAAAAGGCTCAGAAATCAAAAACTTTACTTCGATGGGGCAATTCGGAAAGTATTACAAAAAAAAGAATAATCTTTTTCAGGATTACGTTCAGCAACACAAACCCGATTTCAACAATCAGTTGGCAATGGCCCAACTTGTAGCATATATGGAAACAAACGAATAATTATACAAAATTAAATTCAAACATCAATGAAACACGTTTATTGCATTCTCCTTGCGCTTTTCTTCATCGCAGCGGGCGCAACCGCACAGCAGGGCTACACTCCTTCGCCGGAAAATTTCAAAAACCGCCGGGAATTTCAGGATATGAAATTCGGAGTATTCATCCATTGGGGCATATACAGTATGATGGCCGACGGTGAATGGATCATGAACAACAAGAACATTCATTACAAAGAATACGCAAAATTGGCCGAAGGCTTTTATCCTTCGAAATTCGATGCAGCCAAATGGGTGTCAGATGTAAAAGCGGCAGGTGCAAAATATATTTGCATCACATCGCGACATCACGACGGATTTTCGATGTTTGGCACCCAGCAGTCGTCTTACAACATTGTCGATGCCACCCCTTTCAAACGCGATGTCATTAAAGAGCTTGCCAACGAATGCCATAAACAAGGCATCAAGCTGCATTTCTACTATTCGTTGCTCGACTGGGGTCGTACCGATTATTATCCTTTGGGCCGAACCGGCCGAAATGTAGGTCGCGCAGAGCACGGCAATTGGGATACCTATCATCAGTTTATGCTCAATCAATTGACAGAATTGCTAACCAACTATGGCGAGATAGGCGCTATTTGGTTTGACGGGCAATGGGATCAAGACCAAAATCTCGATTTCGACTGGCGACTGCAAGAAATCTATGCTCATATTCATCGCCTGCAACCCGGTTGTCTCGTTATCAACAACCATCATTTAGCTCCGATAGAAGGTGAGGATGCCCAAACGTTCGAAAAAGACCTCCCCGGACAAAATACCACCGGCTTTTCGGCCGATGCTCAGATCGGCCAACTCCCCTTGGAAACCTGTGAAACCATGAACAATTCGTGGGGATACAATATCACCGATTTAAAATATAAATCGGAAAAGGAATTGATTCATTATCTCGTGAAAACTGCCGGCAATAATGCTAATTTATTGATGAATGTAGGTCCCCGACCAAACGGCGAATTTCCCGATATTGCCGTTCAGCGTTATCGGGCGATGGGTGAGTGGCTCAAGAAATATGGCGAAACCATTTATGGTACGCGTGGTGGATTTATCGCTCCTCGCGACTGGGGCGTTACGACTCAGAGAGACAACAAACTTTATGTGCATATCCTCAATCTGAAAGATGATGCTCTCTATTTGCCCATGCAAGGTAAGAAAGTTCGTTCGGCCAAAGTATTTATCGATCAGAAACCCTTGAAATTTACGGAAGTTCCGGGAGGAGTGGTCGTAAAGTTCGATCGAATTCCTGACGACGTGGATTATGTGGTAGAGTTGGAGATCAAGTAACAGGAAAGGCGAAAAAAGGAAGAGCGTTCTTCTCAATGGAATGAGGTGAAGAACGCTTTTCTACTATTATTGTTCTCTCTATAGATGATAAACAGAGTTCTCTATATATAGATGATAAACAGAGTTTCAGATTATTAATTTCGGGTGATCAGTAAGCGCGTGCGATAATTACACGCTGTGCAGATGGTTTACCGGTTACCATGCACTTGCCGGGAGTTTTATCGCCCTCGAGCGGAATGCAGCGAATGGTCGCTTTTGTTTCTTCTTTGATCAGCGCCTCTGTTTCGGCTGTTCCGTCCCAATGGCAAAGCAAAAAACCGCCTTTTTCGATTTCTTCCTTGAATTCGTCATACGAATTCACCTCACGCATTTGAGATGCTCTGAAATCGAAAGCTTTTTGGTAGATATTCTGTTGAATATCGTCGAGCAACTGTTTCACATGAAATTCAATTCCTTCGGATGAAGCGGTTTCTTTGGTCAATGTATCGCGACGAGCCACTTCAATAGTGTTGTTTTCGAGATCGCGCGCACCAATGGCCAAGCGTACGGGCACACCTTTCAGTTCGTACTCCGAAAACTTCCAACCCGGTTTTTTGTTGTCACTGTTATCGTATTTCACACTGATGCCTAACGATTTCAGTTTTTCGATGATCGTAACCGCTTTTTCGTTTATTTGGTTAAGCTGTTCTTCATTTTTGTAAATAGGAACGATGACAACCTGATGAGGCGCAAGTTTGGGTGGAAGTACCAATCCGTTGTCATCGCTATGGGACATGATGAGGGCACCCATCAATCGAGTGGAAACGCCCCAGGATGTGGCCCATACATAATCGCGATTGCCAAGTTGATCCGTGAATTGAACATCGAATGCTTTGGCAAAATTTTGTCCGAGAAAATGCGAAGTACCTGACTGCAATGCTTTTCCGTCCTGCATCAATGCTTCGATGGTGTAGGTGTTGAGAGCGCCGGCAAAGCGTTCCGATTCCGATTTCACACCCTTAATCACCGGCATGGCCATATATTTTTCGGCAAATTCGGCATACACATTTAGCATTTTCTCGGCTTCAGCAATAGCTTCTTCTTTGGTGGCATGAGCCGTATGTCCTTCCTGCCAAAGAAATTCGGTAGTACGGAGGAAAAGGCGCGTACGCATTTCCCAGCGAACCACATTAGCCCATTGGTTGATAAGTAAAGGAAGATCGCGATACGATTGAATCCAATTCTTGTAGGTGCTCCAGATAATGGTTTCGGAAGTAGGACGAACCACAAGTTCTTCTTCGAGTTTGGCTTCGGGATCTACAATTATGCCACTGCCGTCGGGTGCATTTTTCAGACGATAATGAGTAACCACGGCACATTCTTTAGCAAAACCTTCCACATGTTCGGCTTCGCGACTCAAATACGATTTTGGAATAAAAAGAGGAAAATAGGCATTAACATGTCCGGTTTCTTTAAACATATCGTCGAGCTGTCGTTGCATTTTTTCCCAAATTGCATAACCGTAAGGTTTGATGACCATACAGCCACGTACGGCTGAGTTTTCGGCCAATTCTGCTTTTGTAACCAAATCGATATACCATTGCGAATAATCTTTGCTGCGTGGTGTCAGTTCCTTCAATTCCTTTGCCATAATCTTTCAGAAGTTGTAAAGTTGTTTCATTTTGAGAGTGCAAAGATAAAAAATATTTCCTTACCCATTTTCGAAGTTTGACTATCGAATTGAACAAATTGTTTCGAATTTCAAATCGAATAGAACTATTAATGCGGGGAATCACTATTTTTGTAACTCAATTAACAAATTATGTCGTCAAAAAAAACATATCATCATCGTATCAACGCGCAAAATATCGATTTCAGAAAAAAAATATCGTTGGTCTCGCTTGTCAATTTGGTCTTGGGCGCAGCAGGAAATAATGCCGATGAAAACGGCTTTGGTGTTCTTAATTTAATGTCGAAAAATCACTCGTGGGTCTTGTCTCGACTAGTTCTCGATATGAACCACATTCCGGTTGAAAACGAAGATATTGACATCGAAACATGGTTAGAAAAATCAAGTCAAGCTTTTTCGTTACGAAATTTTCGTTTTTTAAATGCTCAGAATCAAGTTATTGGTTATGGTGCCTCCACCTGGGCTATCATCAATCTTGATACTCGTCGGCCTATTTCTTTGGATGCAATCGAAACGCTCAAAAGAAATATTTACGATGAGATGACGCCCATCGGTGAACCTCAGCGATTGCCGGATGTCGATGGAGAAGTGTTGAATACATTCAGAGTGAAATACAGCGATATTGATGTCAATAATCACGCCAACAGCTTGCATTACGTACGTTGGATTTCCGATTGCTTTTCAATCGATTTTTATGCCAATCGCACTATCAGGAGATTTGAAATCAATTACATGAAAGAATTGACTTATGGCGATGAAGGAGAAGTGTATGTGGAAATGAAAAATCATGGCGATTATTATTTTCAAATCGTTACACGCGAAAAAGGAATTGCCTGTCGAGCAAGATTGCTATTTGATAAGAATGATTGATTCACAATGTCTGTTCGGTCAATTTCCCCAAAATTGCAGAGGAAATGAAATCGGCGGCGCCGGCATTTAATCCACCTCCCATTACCAACATATCGGCTCGTTCGCGAGAAGGTTTGATAAACTCTTCGTGCATGGGCCTAACGGTTTTGTAGTATCGCTCTATGACCTGCTTAGCTGTACGGCCGCGATTTTCCATATCGCGTTCAATAATGCGCGACAGGCGGTTGTCAGGTTCAACTTCGAGGTACAAGCGCATGTCCATTTCTTCGCAAATTTGAGGTTGAGTGAGGATGAGAATGCCTTCGATTAGGAGTATTTTTTTTGGTTCGATATGAATTGTTTCCGGTAGTCGCGTGCAAGTGATGTAGGAATAAGTCGGGCATTCGATAGCCTGTCCGCTTTTGAGCTTGCGGATGTCGGACAACATCAAATCCCATTCGATAGAATCGGGATGGTCGAAATTTAACGCACGACGCTGTTCGAGCGGCAAATGGGAGGCATCCTTGTAATAAGCATCCTGCGCCAAAAGAGCAATGCTTTCGACGGGTATTCGTTTTAAAATGGCATTTACGAGTGTCGTTTTTCCGGATCCTGATCCACCGGCAATTCCGATTGTGAACATTTTTGAAAGTTTTTTCGACCGATTATTTCATTTTGCCAGGCATTACACCCAAAAATTGTTCTACGATTTACCTCCGAACGTAAAGATGACCGGAATGGCAGCGGGCGATTTTATGGGCGTTTTTCCGACAAGAACTTTTGGCCACAAATTAACTTTAACCTGGGTTTTTTCGGCGGATATGCCGAAAAAAGAGTTGACGACTTCCGATACTTTTTCTTGAGAATAGCGATTCATCAGCTGTTTCAGGTCGGTGCTCATGTGGATAGGCATCGTTTGTGTTTCGCCCGGATTGATTTGTAGCGGAATATCGATTTTTCCGTTAGTGAATTCGAGATCGTTGATTTCGATTGCATAATCGAGCGAATTGAGAAAAGCAACGGCCTCGTTTGGATTTTTAATATTCATATTCAGAGTCAGGGTCAGAGGGATAGTCTGCATTTTGGAGCTACCGGCCAAAATGGTAGATATCGAAGCTAAATTTGACAACGATAATCGGGAGCCATCGCCGATATTGATTCCTGCAATCTGAATATCATCCACCGAATGATAAGTATATTCGCATTGCGAGAGCTGATAGGCGCCGCCGATTTGTTTGAAAACGTCGCACCCTGAAAATAGTAGCAAAATTGACGTAAAAATAATTGCTGTTTTTTTCATCGTAGTTTGTTTTTTTCGATTATTTGATAATGATCATTGTTGCTCCGAAACCGTATTCTTGAAATGAAGCATCTTGAGCAACACAACGTTTGTATTTGGTTTTGATTTCTTTAAGCAGGGCGTTTTTGAGAACTCCGTCGCCTTTGCCATGAATGAAGACAATTTTTTGGTTTTTGTGATGAAGGTTTTCCGTCATCACTTCGTTGAATTTTTTCAGTTGATATTCCAAGATATCGGCGTTCGACATTCCTGCTGTAGAATCCAAAAGTTGATTGATGTGCAGATCGATTTCGATAATTTCGGTTTTGTCTTTTTTCTCGATTTTTTGTATGCGCGGACGACGGTTACCGTCGATACGTTCTTTCTCGCGAAGAGCATTTTCGAGATCCCCTGCATTAACCAGCATGTCGCGTTCGGGAATATCGTTGCGGGTAATGTAATAAACCAGTGCATTTTCGTCGAAATAATCGTTTTCCTGAAAAGCATGCAGTTTGTAGAACTTCACAGTATCGATGCGCAATTCCACCGAAATGGGATTTTTGAAACCGAAAGATTTTTGATGCTTGAAGGCAATAAACTGGACGCAGATTTTTTCGATTTCGTTGAGCCTGGATTTATCGAACTCTTCGAGAAAAATTTTCGTATTCGGTTCGATAAGTCCGTTTGATCGACTTTGCCAAGCGTTGTTTTCGCGACTCATATAATTGTAATATAGGTAGTAATTGCTATCATTTACAAAATAACTTTCGTAGCCGGGCGTAGTCATGTTTTTTGCATCTATCGGCAAAAATGCGATGCAGGTTGTAATTTTCTCGCCCTCAGGCGTTTCTTCGGTTTCTTCGTTGGCCGCAATCGAATCTACGTTGGGTGTCTTATTTTTCGCTACTTCCTCGATATCTGTAGCTTCGGCTTGTCCCAATTTTTCGTTTCCTGCGGATTCCACGACCACACATTCCGAAATGAGTACGGGCACATCAAATCCGTATTCATCTTCGATAATGGCGATCTGTTTGTTCTGAAATCCTTTCACTTTTCCACCTCCGGTCGTATTCAGAAAGCGTACGGTGTCGCCGATATTCAGTTTAGTCATTTCTCAATTTTTTTTGAAGATTAGTTTATGGCTGAGATATAAAAAAGGACAAAAGGTTTGTTCGAATATCCCTATTTTTTTGTTGTGAGTGCAAAGATGATTAATTTTGTCGAAAAAACAGACCGATTTATCGAAAATAACGGTCAGCGTAAAGCTAAAAAATGAAAAGAAAAGAAATCGAACAACTCCATATAACCGACTACGATTATCCATTACCCGACGAACGAATAGCAAAATATCCCCTCGAAAAGCGTGATGCTTCCAAACTTCTTTTGTATGATGACGGAATCATTTCGGAAAGCATTTTTTCTAACCTTGCCGATTATATCCCTTCGGAAAGTCTGATGATTTTCAACAATACACGAGTCATTCATGCACGGTTGCTTTTTCGCAAAGAAACGGGAGCACAAATCGAAGTGTTTTGTCTTTCGCCTGCCGATCCCGAAGATTATGCCATGAATTTTGCCTCAAAACAGTACTGCTCGTGGCATTGCATGATAGGAAATGCCAAACGTTGGAAAGATGATATCCTGACGATGAAAATTGAAAACGGAGGGAATGGAATACTCACGCTCAGTGCAGAAAAAATAGCCGTAACGGACAAGGACACGACAGTTCGTTTTTCATGGAACGACGATACGTTATCGTTTTCGGAGATATTGGAAATTGCCGGAAAACTTCCTATTCCGCCTTATCTGAATCGTCCGGCTGAGACGAAAGACGACGAAACATATCAGACTGTATATTCGCGTATCGAAGGATCGGTGGCCGCTCCCACGGCAGGCTTACATTTCACCGATGATGTGATGACCTCGCTTCGGCATAAAGGTATTGCAACGGCCGAAGTAACGCTGCATGTTGGTGCAGGAACTTTTCGTCCGGTAAAATCGGAAACAATCGGCGAACACGAAATGCATACCGAATTCATTTCTGTTCCGAAGGAAACGATCAAAGCCATTTACGAAAACAAACATCCCCTTGTTGTGGTAGGCACCACCTCAATGCGAACTATTGAAAGTTTGTATTATATCGGAGCCAAACTCACAATCAATCCTGTTGCTATGCCGCATGAACTATTTGTTTCGCAATGGGAACCTTACGAAAATTTTTTGCACGACATCGAAGCAAGACAATCATTGAAAAATATTCTCGACTATCTCGACAGAAACGACGCCGATCATCTGATTTCGGCAACACAAATCATGATTGTCCCCGGATTTCGTTTTCATTATGCCGACGCACTCATCACCAACTTTCATCAACCCCAAAGCACTCTTCTGCTGTTGATTTCTGCTTTTGTGGACGACAATTGGCGAGTGATTTACGATTATGCATTGAAATCCGATTTTCGATTTTTGAGTTATGGCGATAGTTCGTTGCTATGGCGAACGCATAACAAAATGAAATAAAACGTATCTGCAAATTGCTTAAAAAGGCTTTATAGAGAAATGATTTTGCGATTTTTTTTTATTTTTGTGAGTCAGTAGTTTAAAAACAATTTATCGGGTTGAAAATTATAAATAAAATAATCAAGGTACTTGCATACATTGTTGTTGGGGTAATTCTCTTGAATGTGTTGCTTTTTGCCGTTTTCAGTTTGCCTCCTGTACAGAAGGCTGCTGCCATTTTCGCATTAGGAAAGCTAAAGCCGATTATCAAAACGGAAGCATCCCTCGATAAAATACGCATTCGACTTTTCAATACTGTCGTTTTGGGTGGTGTGTATATTGAAAGTCAACAAGGCGACACCTTGCTTTATGCCCGAAACATAGCCGTGCGAGCCAATTTTCTGGACATTTTACATAATAAACTCGATTTTGAAACAGCCGAATTGGAGGATTTCGTGATCGATATCTCGCGTGAAAATCCCGACAAACCTTTCAATTTTCAGTTTTTGATCGATGCATTTTCATCCGATAAACCCAAGGAAGACAAGCCGAAAAAACCTTTCGGTTTATCTTTCCGAAACATCCGATTGAGTGGAGGAGATTTGCGCTACAACATTCTTTCGAAACCGGAAACGCCCGGTTTGTTTAATGTGGATCATATCCGCGTGAACAATCTGAATTTGAGTGCAAGTGCACCTTCGGTAGATATTAAAAAACTGGATGCAAAAATTCACTCTTTTAGTTTTGCCGAAAGTAGCGGCATCGAAGTGAGGGAATTGAAGGGAAATTTCAAATCGAAAGGTTCGAAGATTTGGAGCGACGACATGAAATTGGTCGTCAACCAATCGGAATTTGTTGTTGACCTTGCCGAATACGATTTGGACACGAAAGAAACCCGATTGAAAGCCAATAGCGATTTGATCAATCCGAAAGATATTGCGATTTTTGTCCCTCAAGTGTCATCACTCGATAAACCATTCAGTTTCGATGTGCAAGCTTCGGGGAAAATACCTTCAATCGAAATCCGGAATTTTCACTTTCGCTATGGAGATGACACTGAAGCCAACTTGACGGGATCTTTTTCGGACGTTGAACATTATGCCGATGCCGAAATGAATTTACGTATCGAAAAAATGAAGCTCAATATCAAGGATCTCGAATCGTTCATCCGAATTGGTAGTGCCGATTTCGTAGCTCCGAAACAGATGACGGCTTTCAAAGAAGTGAGTTTGGATTTTAATGCCTCTGGCAGATTCAGCAATTTTGGATATGAAGGGGTTATGTCTTCGTCATTGGGAAGCGTTCGACTATCAGGCAAGGGAATGTTTGGTCGTGATTTTAAATATTATGAGATAAGCGGTCCTGTTTCGGCCGACGACATTCAATTATCTGCAATATTAGGGCCCGAAATAGGGCTTGGAGCCGCTACACTCCGGGCCAATATGCAGCTCGAAGGAGGTGATAACAAGTTGAAAATTACTGCTGACGGGAATCTGATTTCGCTACTCTACAAGAAATATCAATACACAAACGTGAATTTTGCAGTCGATTATGATGACAATAAGATATTTGCCCAAATATCGACTGACGAAGAACACAATAAATTCGATATTACTGCCGATATTGGTTTCGGTGAGCAAATGATGTTTCAGGTTGATGGGATTATCGATCGTTTGTTTCTATCTCCAATTTTTCAGATGAGAGATTGGCAAAATCCGTACATGGCAGCCCGTATCGAAGGAAAAATGTCCGGGGCAACTATCGACGACTTGCAGGGAAACCTCCGCATTGACAGTGTTTCGCTTTATGATGACAATTTTATATACAATCAGGGAGAAATATTTCTTGAGGCAGTTACTTCGGATTCGGTTGGTCAGAAAAAAATTAGTTTTGCTTCCTCTTTTCTCGATGCGCAAATAGTTGGAGATTATCATTTTGCCACAATTGCCGATCAGCTTATCAAGGTATTACAACCACATTTACCCACCCTCATCGAATTGCCAAATTCTAAAAAAACACGTACTCAAACGGAATTGGTTAACAATTTCAATTTCAATATCAATATCAAGAATACCGAAGATTTGTCTTACGCATTTTCGCTTCCCTTATACAATGTCGAACCTGCCACGTTGAACGGCAGCATCGATTTCGAATCTGACACTCCTTTGAAAATGAATGCCTATCTCCCGCGTTTGATGATGGGCAACAGTGATATTCGGGAATCGAAAATTAATTTGCAAAACTCCGCCTCAGGAGGAATTAAACTTGACGTGAATACGTTTTTGGTTCAAAATGATGGTTACATAAATGCCCGCCTCAATACGTCGGCAATTTCCGATTCACTCATTAATACACTGTTTTTTGATATCGAAAATAGTGTGGCCAAAGCCAATGGAACTTTAAAAATTGATGTGGGATTGCAAAAGGATCAGAACGATGCCTTGTCGGCAATCATTCACATCCTACCTACTCAGATTTTATTTAATCAACAAGTCTTCGATATGCACGATGCCACGATCGCCTATACCAAAGACCGAATAACGATTGAAGATTTCGGAATGTCGCAAAATGAAATGCTTCTCATCGGTCTGGAGGGAACTGCATCCCGAAAGGAAGATGACAAAATCAGGTTATATTTCAACGATACCGAGCTTGCCGTAATTCTTTCGGCTTTAAATATTCAGAATATCAATGGCGTGTTGAATGGTGAAATAGATGTATTTCGGGCATTGCAGGATCCAATATTGCAAACGAATAATTTTCGTGTAGATAGCATTCGATTGTATGGCGATGTTATCGGAAATTTGCGAATTAATGGTGATTTGAATAGTGAAAAATCAGGGTTAAGCGTGAATGCTTTTCTTGAGAATCAGGGATTTAAATATATCGATATACGAGGGTTTGTCCCAATGGAAGACAAAAATCCGATGAATATCGATTTCGAAATGCAGAGTTTGCCTTTAAAATGGATTCAACCTTTCACGGTGGGTGCATTTTCAAATTTATCGGGCACAGTCAATTCCAAAATAACTGTTTCGGGAAAAACTTCTGAGCCTGAAGTCGAAGGTTGGTTGGGTGTGGATAAAGGGGCCATGCAAATTGCTTTTACCAACGTTACGTATCGCATCTCGGATACCATTCAAATCAATCGCAACAATATCGGTCTCAACGATTTGGTAATTCTCGATGACAACGGACACACGGCGAAACTGGATCTCTCTCTTTCGCACACCAATTTCGGCAACATGATGTATCAGGTTCGTATGCAACTCAATGATTTTTTGTTGCTTAACAATACGTCAGAGTCGGATATGATTGCTTATGGAAATCTCAAGATGAGTGGAATTATCAATATAAATGGAGGTTCTAATGGAATTTATGGCGATTTCAATCTACGAAATGAGAGCAAATCAAATTTGACGGTCGTTATTCCTCAAACTGCCTCAGCTTCCGAATATTCCGGAATTGTTTATATCAATACTACAGCAAAGGCCGATTCGATGGCATTTTTGTATAAAGATCCGACAAAACTTACGACGATAAATACACGAACGACCAATTCGATGCCTATTGTTTTTAGAGGTGATCTTCAGCTCAACCCCCAATTGGATTTGGGAGTAAAATTAAGTCCCGGCGCCAACGACCTGATTCGAATCAACGGAAATTCCAATCTAAATGTCCTCTTCAACTCAAAATCGGATCCGCCGGTTCGTATTTTTGGCGATTACATAGCCAATTCGGGAAATGTACAGTATAATTTGCAGAGTTTAAAAACAGTAGATTTTAAAATCGAAGAAGGCAGTACAGTCTCTTTGGTTGGCGATCCTCTAAACGCACAATTTAATATCACCGCATACAATCAGGTGAAGGCTGATTTGTTGACACTGAGCGAAAGTTTTCAGAATTTGCCTACTACAAGAGTACCTGTAAATGCAGTGTTGCATATCGATGGCAATTTGGAGCAAATGAATTTACGCTACGATATCGAGCTTCCCGAAGCATCGGATGAAGTGAAGCAACGTGTAGCAAATTATATCAATACCGATGAAAGTCGAACGGTGCAATTTGCCTACCTCATCACATCGGGAAATTTTAATTCGGCTGAGGGGGCGCAAAATACCAACATCAATAATTCAATGTTCACTTCTCTTGCCGCAAGTGCGGTGACGAGAGGATTAGATGCTCTTTTCTCAAGCGCGCTGAACGATAACTGGACAGTCAGTACAAATCTCGAATCACAGGATGGCTCGTTCGAATCCGTAAGAATGGGGATAGATGTGTCCACAACATTGTTTGACGACAAACTGCGAATTTCGACTAATCTGAGTTATGGCGATCCTTCAAATTTCGCTTATCAGCAGGCTTTTATCGGTGAAGTTGATGTGGAATATCGAGTAAACAATTGGCTCATGCTACGTGTATATAATCATGCCAATGAACAATTGTATCGTCGTGCTCCATTCACACAAGGAGTAGGCGTAATGGTTACCAAAGACAGCCGCACATTCAAGGATTTGTTCAGATTCAGTTTCAGAAAAAAAGAGAATTAAAAACATTCGATCCTCATTGCCAAATTATGAAAAAGTATTTGCCTATTATCTCTTTATTTTTTCTTCTGATTGCCTGCGATGCAGCAAAACGAGTCCCCGAGGGAAGTTATCTGCTTAACAAGGTAAAGATAGAAACCGACACAAAAGAGGTAAAGTCAAATCAATTGGAGTCTTTTCTTCGACAAAAACCAAACAGTTCATTTCCAATCATTGGCCGTGTGCCCCTGCATCTTTATAATTTGGCCGGAAGTGATTCGAGTTGGATAGACAAAACATTGCTGAAAATAGGAGAGCCCCCCGTTATTTACAGCGAAAGACTTACAGCCGTTTCGGCCGAACAGATGCGCAGAGAGTTAAATAACCGTGGATATCTGAATGCCCAAGTGGACACAAGTGTCGTAAAAAAGGAGAAAAAAGCTGATGTCAGCTATCATGTTATTGGAAATGAGCCCTATCGTATTCGAAATGTCAAAGATACGCTTCAATCGGTCGATACCACCATTTACAAGATATTAAAAGAAGAAAAAAAACTTGATTTGATAAAAGAGAACGACCTATTTGACCAGAAGACACTTGAACAAATCAGAGTTGATTTGTCCAAAACCTTGACCAACAGAGGATATTTTGACTTTTCGAAAGACTATTTTTATTTTCTCGCCGACACTACAGTTGGTAACCACAAAGTGGATCTTACCCTTGCTTTGAATAATCCGAGTGATACCTCGCGTCATCGTCGCTATTTTATCGGAGATGTGATGGTTTACAACGGATTTGCACCTCCGGCTCAGGGTGACAGCAGCCTCAGGTCTGATTTCGACACGGTCAGGTTCAAAAATATCCAGGTGATTTCGAATCAAAACATATTGTTGAAACCGCCGGCGATCTATTACAATACTTTTTTACGGCCCGGAAGACTTTATTCCGAAAGAATACTCGAACGAACCTATTCTTCGCTCAACAATTTGGGATCGGTCAGCCGAACCAATATTTCGTTTACACCTGTTCAGCGAAACGATTCTAACTTTCTGAATACTACTATTTCTCTTCTGCCCGGTAATCTACATTATTTGCAATTTGGTATCGATGGCACTAATTCGGCAGGAGACTTGGGAGCCGCTGCAAATCTTACCTACGAGCACCGAAATCTGTTGAAAGGAGGGGAACGTTTTCGAGTGCGATTGAATGGAGCTTACGAATTTATTACGGCTTCCGACAGTGCCAATTTACTCGATCAGAGCTTTTATGAATACGGTGCAGAAGTGTTTCTTTCGATTCCACAACTATTAGTTCCGTGGTTGCTTCAACAATTGCAAGACAGACCTTCGGCTTCTACGGAATTTTCTTTGGGAGTTAATTTCCAAAAAAGGCCGGAATATCATCGCCAATTCTTCAATCTCTCCTCACGTTTACAGTGGTCGAGCTTTGACTGGCGTCTTACTCATGTGCTCACACCGCTCAACGTCAACTACGTACGGATGCCTTGGGCTTCCGATCTCTTCAGAAATACATATCTCAACGACAACACAAATCCGGTTATCCGCCAGAGCTATGAAGACCAATTGATTGCATCAACTTCATATTATGTAACACTTTCGAATACGAATGCCCGGTTTTTGCCGAGAATGCCTTTTCAGATTCGCAGCGGATTTGAAATATCGGGTTATTTGCCGCGTTTGGTGAGTGTTTTGGGCGGTAGTAACACAAATGCAAATGGGTACGAAGAAATTTTAGGCATTCCTTATGCGGAATACTTAAAAAGCGATTTAGATGTTTCCTTATCGTATCCGATTGACGAAAACAAGGCTATAGCCGGGCACTTTGCTGCCGGGGTTGCTCTGCCTTATGGTAATTCTGACGTTCTTCCGTTTGAGAAGCGTTATTTTGGAGGTGGAGCCAACAGTTTACGTGGTTGGAATACCCGATCTTTGGGGCCGGGAAGTTACAGTCGCGATTCGGTAGGATACGACTTCGTAAACAAAACCGGCGACATCAAATTAGAAATGAGCCTCGAATATCGTCAAAAACTTACCAACCTGTTTCAATTAGCCGCATTTGTAGATGCAGGTAACATCTGGACCATAAAAGATTATATCGCTCAAAGTGGAGGATATTTTCGCTGGAATACGTTTTACAAGGAAATTGCACTTTCTTACGGATTGGGCTTTCGCCTTGATTTGAATTTCCTGCTTCTCAGATTGGATGCAGGTATGAAGGCACACAATCCCGCATTGCCTGAAGGAGACCGTTGGACGATTTTTAAACCGAAGTTTAGCCGAGACTTCGCTATCCATTTTGCAATTGGTTATCCATTCTGATTCCGGAATGTCAGGCAGACTTTGTAGAGGTAAATATCGGTTAAATTTGTTAAATGTGGACGAGCACAATATTTTTTTAGTTATTTTTGGACGCTATTTTAGAATTGAAAGACATGACAAAGACAAATTACGAATTGCGTTATGCAGCACATCCTGATGATGCTCGACATTATACCTCAGATCGGTTGAGGCATGATTTCCTGATCGGGAAAATTTTTTCTCCCAATGAAGTTAATATGGTATATTCGATGTATGACCGAATGATCGTTGGCGGAGCTATGCCCGTTGACGAAAAATTGCATCTCGAAGCTATTGATCCGCTTAAGCAGCCAATTTTCCTTCATAGTAGGGAGCTGGGAATTTTTAATATCGGTGGAGTTGGTAAAGTATATGTGGCCGATAAATCTTTCGATCTTTCATACAAAGAAGCCCTATATTTAGGAGCCGGTGACAGAGAAGTTTATTTTGAAAGTGAGGACGCGCAAAATCCCGCCAAATTCTATTTCAATTCGGCAACGGCTCATCGTAATTATCCTGACCGAAAAGTTACGAAGTCGGATGCAGTTGTAATGGAAATGGGCGCGCTCGAAACTTCAAATCACCGCAATATCAATCGAATGCTCGTCAATCAGGTATTGCCTACATGCCAGCTGCAGATGGGAATGACCGAACTCGCACCGGGAAGCGTGTGGAACACAATGCCACCACATACACATTCAAGGCGGATGGAAGCCTATTTTTATTTCGAAGTTCCTGCCAATCAGGCAGTTTGTCATTTTATGGGGCCGGTTTCCGAAACCCGAAATATTTGGCTGCAAAACGAGCAGGCGGTACTTTCGCCACAATGGTCGATACATGCTGCTGCCGGAACTTCCAATTATACATTTATTTGGGGAATGGCAGGAGAGAATCTCGATTACGACGATCAGGATTTTTCGAAAATTACAGAAATTAGATAAAAACAATAATAAAAATATCTCAAGTTATGGTAAATTTCAGATTGGACGGGAAGGTTGCACTCATCACAGGAGCCTCATATGGAATTGGATATGCAATAGCCAAAGCTTATGCCGAGGCGGGCGCTACCGTCGTTTTTAACGATATTGATGAAGCAAAACTCAAAAAAGGCTTAGCTGATTACAAAGCTGACGGTATCGAGGCACATGCCTATTTGTGCGACGTTACCGATGAAGAGGCGGTGAAAGATATGGTAGAAAAGATCGAAAAAGAAATTGGTGTAATCGACATATTAGTAAATAATGCCGGCATCATCAAGCGCGTGCCTATGATCGAAATGTCGGTTAAAGATTTTCGTCAAGTCATTGATATTGACCTGAATGCACCCTTTATCATGGCAAAGGCGGTAATACCTCAGATGATTAAAAAGGGGCACGGAAAAATCATCAATATCTGTTCGATGATGAGTGAGCTTGGGCGCGAAACCGTTTCGGCTTATGCTGCAGCCAAAGGCGGTTTAAAGATGCTCACCCGTAATATTTGCGCCGAATATGGGCAATACAACATTCAGTGTAATGGAATTGGCCCGGGTTACATTGAAACTCCTCAAACAGCACCTCTTCGCGAACGTCAACCCGATGGGTCACGTCATCCGTTTGATGCTTTCATCGTTACAAGAACTCCGGCGGCCCGTTGGGGGACGACCGATGATTTGCAGGGGCCTGCCGTTTTTCTGGCATCTGATGCATCCAACTTTGTGAACGGACACGTGCTTTACGTAGATGGTGGAATTCTGGCTTATATCGGTAAACAACCTTGATTGTAAAATGAAAAAATATTTATTGCTTTTGCTGCTTTCCGTAATTGTTGCGGCATGTTCGTCTTCACAAAAGAAAGTCGTATTGGTTGTCGACAATCCTATGGATATCGACCGTTTCAACGAAATAGTCGAGATACAATGGCCAAGCATTCAACAACGCTTATCTTTGTCGGATGAAGATCAGATTGTCGTTCTTGACAGTATCAAACAGCAAGTGCCGTACCAGATCATTACCGAAGGGAGCGAACAGAAAACGAAACTGATCTTTCTTGCATCGGTTTTGGCTAATGGGCGTTCGTCTTATACAGTAGTCAAAGGCAAACCCCATGAATTTCCATCTTTTGTTTATGGCAGATTGGTGCCCGAACGAAAGGACGATTTCGCGTGGGAAAACAACCGGGTTGCTTTTCGTATCTATGGGCCTGCGTTAGAAGCCACCGGCGAGATTAGTAATGGAATGGATTTTTGGGCAAAGAGCACCGATTCTCTGATCATAGATAAATGGTATAAAAATGACTTGGCTGGAATAGCTTCTTACCACGAAGATCATGGCGAAGGGCTCGATTTTTACAAGGTCGGGCGAACATTGGGCATGGGAATGACAGCACCGATTGATCATGATACCCTTTGTTTGGGCCATAACTTTATCAAAGCAGAAATTCTCGATCAGGGACCGCTTCGCTTGACTTTTCGATTGTCGTACAAACCTTATCCTGTAGGGGAAAAACTGGTGAACGAAACGCGTGTTATATCGCTCGATGCATTTAGTTACCTCAATTCGGTCACAAACACTTTCGAAATAGATACAACTACTTTAATGATTGCAACCGGTATTGTGATGCCTGAGAATAACCCCGAAAGAGTATCGTTCGAACCCCAAACCGGATGGATGGCTTATGCTGCGCCGGAAGACAGTGTCAATGGAACTATTTTTGCAGGAGTTATCAATCCCGATGGATTTTCGGAAGTTAAAATTTCTCAAGGTCATTTATTGGGACTTTGCCTTTATACCGTCGGTAATTCGTATTCCTACTACACTGGCGGAGGATGGAGTAAAGCCGGATTTGCGAATATGGACGAATGGGTAAAATATTTGCAGATGCAAAGAAGCAAATTGATAAACCCACTTCGACTAACCATCGAATAATCCGATTTTCAATTAACGATACAAAATAAAAACTGTGGCTTTATGAAAAAAGTGGTAACATTTGGCGAAATTATGCTCAGGTTGGCTACACCCGGATATTTGAGATTTTTGCAAACCGACACATTAAATGCCACCTTTGGCGGTGGTGAAGCCAACGTAGCCGTATCGCTTGCCAATTACGGTATCCCTGTTGAATTTGTGACACGTCTGCCTGAAAACGAGATAGCCGATTGGTGTTTGGCCGATTTGCGAAAATACAATGTTGGCACTTCTTATGTATTACGTGGGGGGAACAGGGTTGGCATATATTTTCTGGAAACCGGTGCTGTAGCTCGTCCTTCAAAAGTTGTTTACGATCGGGCACATTCGTCCATTGCTGAAGTGCAGAAAGGAATGTTTGACTGGAAAGAAATTCTGAAGGAAGCCCGGTGGTTTCACTGGACCGGAATCACCCCGGCTCTTTCGCAAGGAGCGGCCGATGTATGTCTCGAGGCAATTGAAACGGCGAACGAAATGGGAGTAACGGTTTCGTGCGATTTGAATTACCGAAAAAATCTTTGGAAATATGGGAAGAAAGCATCTGAAATCATGCCGCAACTGGTAGCCGGATGTGATCTGATTCTCGGAAATGAGGAAGATGCCGAGAAAGTTTTCGGTATCAAGCCTGAAGGATTCGAGTTGGAAAAGACGGGTGGAGAGATCAATGCAGCACAATTTGAATCGGTTTGCAGGCAATTGATGAAAAAATTTCCCCGAGCTCGAAAAATAATCATTACCTTGCGGGGTTCCATTAATGCTAATCACAACACGTGGGGAGGATGTCTCTTCTCCGACAAACTTTATCAATCACGTCGATACGATATTACTCACATTGTCGATCGCGTTGGTGGGGGTGATTCTTTTATGGGAGGATTGATTTATGGTTTGATTGCTTATCCAGATGACGATCAAAAAGCCCTCGACTTTGCAGTTGCCGCATCGAGCCTGAAACATACCATATATGGCGACTTTAATATGGTTTCGGTGAAAGAAGTGGAAAATCTGATGAAAGGAGACGGATCCGGTCGTGTAGTGAGATGATTGAGGTTCTGCATATTTTGTTTTATGTATTATAAATTGAGTACACATCACGTTTTCAACCGTCGTAATAAATCTATTGTATCGATTTTAGTTAAATCCGATAACAGAAATATTTCAACAATACTAAAATAAAACTATTATCATGTCCCGTTTTTCGAGATTAGAGGTATATAATGCCATGATAGAAACAGGTGTTGTGCCTGTGTTTTATCATGCCAATGTGGAAACTGCCAAACAAGTGGTGAAAGCGTGTTATGAAGGAGGTATAAGAGTGTTCGAATTCACCAATCGAGGCGATTTTGCCCAGGATGTTTTTTCGGAGCTGAATCGATGGGCAGAAAAAGAGTGTCCCGAAATAATTTTAGGGGTCGGATCAATTGTTGATGCGCCTACGGCTGCACTTTACATCCAGTTGGGGACAAATTTTGTGGTTGGTCCGCTTCTTAATCCCGATATTTTTAAAGTATGTAATCGACGACAGATAGCGTATTCGCCCGGATGTGCTACAACTACCGAAATAGGATGGGCACAAGAGTTAGGAGCAGAAATAGTAAAAGTTTTTCCCGGAGGAAATGTAGGTGGTCCATCGTTTGTCAAAAACATATTGGGGCCGATGCCTTGGTCTAAAATTATGGTAACCGGAGGTGTAGAACCGACTGAGGATAACCTATCCGCTTGGTTCGAGGCCGGCGTTGCGTGTGTGGGAATGGGATCTAATCTCTTTCCTAAAGAGGCGATCAAAAACGAAGACTGGTACAAAATTACAGAATTAAGCAAATTATCGCTTTCTATTGCGAAAAAATATAAATAAATTGAATATAAAACTGTTACACTTTTATCCATGAATGATTTAAAACAAGAAAAACAAAAAATGACCAACTACCGTTGGGTGATCACAACGATGTTATTTTTTGCCACTACCATTAATTATATGGATCGGCAAGTATTGTCACTCACGTGGAAGGATTTTATCGCTCCCGAATTTCATTGGACAAACAATGATTACGGTACCATCACCGGCCTTTTTTCGATATTTTATGCCATATCTATGCTTTTTGCAGGTAAATTGGTGGATTGGCTTGATACAAAAAAAGGATTTCTGTGGTCTATCGGCATTTGGTCGTTCGGAGCTGTGCTTCACGCTTTTTGCGGAATTGCTACTGCCGGATTTCTTACAGGTCAATGGACCGGGAGTTTCTCCGAAGCGAAAAACATTATCGCCACTGTTGGCGATGTGGGGGCAATCGTTTCATTCAGCGTCACACTGTTTATCTTTGCGCGTTTGGTTCTGGCAATTGGCGAAGCAGGAAATTTCCCTGCATCAATAAAAGCCATTGCCGAATATTTTCCAAAAAAGGAAAGAGCGTTTGCAACAACCGTTTTCAATTCGGGAGCACAGATTGGAGCCCTGCTTGCACCCTTAACGGTTCCCTTTATAGCCAAAGCATTCGGATGGGAAATGTCGTTTATTATCATCGGTGGAGTGGGGTTTATTTGGATGGGATTTTGGGTTTTTTTATACCATAAACCCGAAAAAAATCCGAAGGTAAATGCCTCAGAATTGGCTTATATCATTCAGGATGATGCTGCTGAACATAAAGTACATGAAAATAATGGAGAATCGGGTAAAAAAGTTTCCTACAAAAAGGCATTTCGTCACAAACAGACTTGGGCTTTTGCTTTTGGCAAATTTATGACCGACGGTGTGTGGTGGTTTTTGTTATTCTGGCTCCCGGCTTATTTGAGTTCTGTTTACAATCTCGATTCAACACAGAGCGCTGTACATATTTTTGTGGTTTATGCCATTTCGATGTTTGCGATTGTAGCAGGCGGATTTTTGCCGACATATTTTATGGAAAAAAAGAAAATGGATCCTTACGGAGGTCGTATGCGAGCGATGCTCATTTTCGCCTTTTGTCCGTTGGTGATTTTACTTGCTCAGCCATTGGGCCATATTTCTGTGTGGGTACCGGTAATTCTTATCGGTATAGCTGCCACGGCACACCAATCGTGGTCGGCCAACATTTTTTCTACCGTGAGCGATATGTTCCCAAAATATGCTGTGGCCACCATTACGGGTATTGGTGGAATGGCTGGCGGATTAGGTTCTTTTCTTATCAACAAAGGATCAGGTGTGCTGTTTGATTATTCGATCGCCTCGAATATGCGTTTTCTCGGATTTGAGGGGATTAATGCAGGATATTTCATTATTTTCTGCATTTGTGCCGTAGCTTATCTTATTGGATGGATAGTGATGAAGGCACTCGTTCCAAAATACGAATTGATTACAGAAATGTAAGAATACTTCGATCTTATACAATTCATGTAAAAAAATGAAAGCGTTCCGAACGGTAAAAAAATAGTTCGGAACGCTTTTGGATATACTGAGAGGGATCGATCGGAAATACTTATTCGAGATAGGTGTATCCGTATAGTCCTGACCTGTAGTTTGATAAAAATTCCTTTCCTTCTTCTACCGATATTTTCCCCTGTTTGACAGAACTCATCACCCAGGTTTCGACCGTACGTACGAGTTTCTTGGCATTGTATTGAGCATATTCGAGCACATCGGCTACGGTTTCACCATCAATTATCTGATCGATTTTGTAACCGTTGTCGTCAGTTGAAACATGCACCACATTTGTATCGCCAAAGAGGTTGTGTAAATCGCCCAAAATTTCCTGATACGCGCCTACCAAAAATACACCGATATAATAAGGTTCATCCTTTTTGAGCGAATGCACCGGAAGAAACGAAGAATGGAATCCATCTTGTGAAGCAAAATTCGAAATTTTCCCATCGGAATCGCACGTAATATCCTGCAGGGTGGCAATACGTTCCGGTTTCTCATCTAAGCGGTGGATGGGGATTATCGGGAATACTTGATCGATAGCCCAAGAATCGGGGAGGGACTGGAAGAGCGAAAAATTACAAAAATATTTATCCGGCAAGAGGCTTGTCAATTCGCGTAATTCTTCGGGTGCATGTTTAGCTCGATTGGTCATGGAATGAATTTCGCGTGCGATGGAAAAATACAATTCTTCCACTTGAGCTCTGGTTTTTAGGTCGAGAAGTCCTAAACTAAACAAATCCAAAGATTCTTCCCTGATTTGCTGCGCATCATGCCATGCCTCGAGCATACGTGCTTGTGTAAGATTGTCCCAAATAGAATAAAGTTCTTTTACCAGTTCATGATCGTCTTGCTGTACGGTTTTTTCTTCGTTCCACTCGGGCAGGGTAGCTGTTTCCAACACTTCGAAAACAAGTACCGAATGATGCGCAGTAAGCGCGCGTCCCGATTCGGTAATGATATTGGGATGAGGAATATTGTTTTTGTTGGCAGCATCCACAAACGAAAAAACGGAGTCATTGACATATTCTTGAATAGAATAGTTCGTACTGTTTTCGGTATAAGACGAACGCGTTCCGTCGTAATCTACCCCTAATCCGCCTCCCACATCCACGAATTCGATGTTGAATCCTATTTCGTGCATTTGCACATAGAACTGTGCCGCTTCGCGAAGAGCAGTTTTTATGCGACGAATTTTAGTAATCTGACTCCCGATATGAAAATGTATCAATCGCACACAGTCTTCCATTCCCTGACTGCGTAATATAGCGATGGCACGAAGAAGTTCGCTCGAATTTAATCCAAATTTGCTGCCGTCTCCACCCGATTCTTCCCATTTTCCACTTCCGGAACTTGCAAGTTTAATGCGTATGCCGATATTCGGCTTGACTTTTAATCGTTTTGCAAGTTCGATAGTAAGGTCGAGTTCGTTGAGTTTTTCAACTACGATAAACACTTGTTTCCCCATCTTCTGTGCAAGCAGAGCCAGCTCGATGTAGCTTTCGTCTTTATAGCCATTGCAAATGATGAGCGAATCGGTGTCGGTATTAATGGCCAATACGGCGTGAAGCTCTGGCTTAGATCCGGCTTCCAGCCCAATATGGAAGCGCTTTCCGTACGTTACGATTTCTTCTACTACTTGCCGCATCTGATTTACTTTGATGGGATAGATCAGATAATTTTGCGCCTGATAATCGTATTCTTTGGCAGCGGTTTTAAAGCTGTTGGAAATTTTTTCGATCCGGTTATCCAAAATTTCCGGAAAACGGAGAAGTACGGGCGATGAAACATCGCGCAGATAGAGTTCCCTCATCAAATCGTTCAAATCAACGCTGTGGTTGTCTTTTTTGCGCGGTGTAACCTGTACATGTCCTTTATCATTTATTGAAAAGTAGCCGTTACCCCAACCATTGATGTTGTATAATTCTTCCGAATCTTCGATACGCCATTTTCTCATTACGGCAAGATAGTTTAAAAGTGATAGAAAGAGTAATTCATTTGAAGGTACAAAATTACATAATTATTTCGTTTTCTTGTTCGATTGAGTTCACATTTGCGTCATGATTCTCATCGCATGAAACATAATTGATTTTTTCCATGCGATCTCGCGCAACGTTTTGACCTAAATATCATCTTAAAAAAACATACCTTTATAATGACATATCCAAAATGAGTAAGTTAAAGATAACAACAATTGCCGCAGTTTTACTATGGGTGGCGTCGTGTGCGAAAGACGATAAGATTTTGCTAACCGATAGCAATTATCTTATTTTCGGACGTTATTACGGAATGTGTGTCGGCGACAATTGCGTACTGACCTACAAACTTACCGGCGAAAAGTTATACGAAGATACACGACACAATTATCTGGCACAAAATTTTAATTTCATCGAACTTGGAGAAGACAAATTCGAGTTGGTGAAAGATTTGACGCAGTATTTTCCCGCTGAACTGTTGAGCTCAAAGGATAGCATTTTCGGATGTCCCGATTGCGGTGATCAGGGAGGGTTGCTTGTAAAGTATGTGGAAAACGGAAAAGAAAAAACATGGAGGATAGATCAGTCGAAAAGTGCTATTCCCATCTATTTGCATAATTTTATCGACAAACTTAACGAAAAAATCACCCTCATCAACGATAAATAATTTTTCTCTCTTGAACGGCCTCTTCCAAAACGAGAGGCGTTTTTTTTATCCAATTTTACAAATATAAGATATTGTCAATCAAATATAAAATATCGTTTTGGTAGATATTTTAGTGACGTTAATTTATTATCTATCTATGTATAAGAATGTTATATTTTAAATTGGAAAACTTATCAACAATTTTGAAAATAGTTGTTGGAAAATTTGGTAAACTTAAATCGAATAATTAAAATTGCATAATCAAAAAAATTACGTTTTATTTGTCGCGTAATTCTATAGATCAATAGTTCGTTAATTATTTAATATACGAATCATGCAGCAATTGCTGCAAACTCGACGAGTTCTTTAACAAGTTTATCATTTAATCTTCTGTTCGGCTTTATGCCGGACACGCAAATAAATCGTTCAAGCAGATAGGCATTGTGAATCATTGTTTTACACGATGCCATAGAAAAAGGGAGACCTCTTTCTTTTGCCAACACCTTAGCAAGGTTGACCGAGGTGAGAGATGCATTAAAGTTAAAAGAAAGCTTCGAAACATCCCTTGCCTGTGATTGCATAAGTCCTGTAAAAGACTTGGCATCCCGGAAACAAAATTCAATTTGAAAACGAGTGCGATAATATTCAATGACATCTTTACCACTCATATGAGGATTGGTAGAGAAAAACAGTTTAGGCTTTTTGCCATCTTTTGAATACCAAATTGCAAGTCGTACCATCTGCTTGAGTGATTTAGAGTAGGCTACCAGCGTATAAAGCTCTCCATTGTCAATGTCGATTTTCTCAGCTCTTGATTTATCAAGATTATCCATATCAATCTTGCCGTCGTAGAGTTTAGGCCTGCCCCTTTTACCCGTTGGCTTTTCCAGTGTAGGATAAAATAAAACGGCATCATCTCTGAAACGGCTGATAAGATGTAGGTCCATTTCTTTTAAACCGGTTGCAAAATTGCTTTTGGAGAAATAGGCATCGGCTACCACATAAGGGCTTATCTTGTGAAGTTTCTCTTCCATTGATTTTAGTACAAGAAGATACCAGTCGGTCAGGCCAATATCGTTGCTTTCCAGAGTTTGACTGTCCGGTGTTTGAACAGCCTGAAGACTGATACAATCTTTATTGTCTATCTCAATGAGACCCACACCAAGAATTTCTAACCCTCTTTTTGCCTGTCCGGCTGTACCCGACCAGAAGTAACCAATCCAGGGAGTACACTTTCCTGATTTGGATATGTAGCTGGGATCAATGGCTATCGCCTTACGATCACCGGTTAATATCCTTTCAGACAGAGACAAGTTAAACTCACACCAATCAAAATCCTTCGAGAAGTTCTGACGGAATCGTTGTTCACACGATTTGCCATACCTCCCCATCTGGAGGAAATTAATCCTGCCGGGGATAATTATGTATAAAATTAATGTCTCCATAAGGAACGATTTGAAACTTTTGTTTAACTTAGTAGTTAGTTTATTTAAAACGTCACTACAGATATCCCTATATTGGTTAAGTATGCTGGTTTTGTCCATCTTTACAGTGTTTGGAATTACTATAAAGATACTGATAATCAGCTGCTTAACCTTCTTTTTTTATGCTAAACTATGTTATATAAAACATTGAATATTAATTAGTTAATTGAATATTTACCGAACTATTGATAGATAAGTTCTAAATTCAATTTATCAATGCAAAATTATAAAACATTTCGGTGATGAATAAGAAAACCTATACGTTCGACGAGGCGTACAACAAATCGTTGGAATATTTTAAGGGGGATGAACTGGCGGCCAAAGTTTGGGTCAGCAAATACGCCCTGAAGGACAGTGACGGCAATATTTACGAACAATCGCCCGAAGACATGCACTGGCGTTTGGCTCGTGAAATTGCGCGGATTGAAAAGAAATACAAAAATCCGCTGAGCGAAAAGGAACTTTTCGATTTGTTCGATCGGTTCAGATACATCATTCCGCAAGGAAGTCCCATGACCGGAATAGGAAACGATTATCAGATTGCATCACTCTCCAATTGTTTTGTGATTGGTTTGGATGGTAATGCTGACTCTTATGGGGCCATTATTCGAATCGACGAAGAGCAAGTGCAGCTGATGAAACGTCGCGGAGGTGTGGGGCATGACTTGTCGCATATCAGGCCTAAAGGATCGCCCGTAAAAAATTCGGCACTCACTTCCACCGGATTAGTACCTTTCATGGAACGATATTCCAATTCTACACGTGAAGTGGCTCAGGACGGACGTCGCGGTGCGCTGATGCTCACCGTTTCGATCAAACATCCCGATTCGGAGGACTTTATCGATGCCAAATTGGAGCAGGGGAAAGTTACGGGAGCCAATATCTCGGTAAAAATTGACGATGAATTTATGCGAGCCGCTGCCGAAGGATTGGAATATGAACAAAAACATCCGATCGATTCGGACAAACCAATGTACTCAAAAACGATCGATGCTAAAAGACTATGGGATAAGATTGTTCACAATGCGTGGCGTTCGGCCGAGCCCGGTGTTCTTTTTTGGGATACTATCCTTCGCGAATCAGTACCCGACTGTTATGCCGATTTGGGATTTAGGACTGTTTCTACAAACCCCTGCGGTGAAATTCCGTTGTGTCCTTACGACAGTTGTCGTCTGCTCGCCATCAATCTTTACTCTTATGTGGTGAATCCGTTCAAAAAAGATGCTTATTTCGATTTCGAACTGTTTTCCAAACATGTGCAACTTGCGCAACGTATCATGGACGACATCATTGATCTGGAATCCGAAAAAATCGATTTGATTTTGCAAAAAATAGATGGCGATCCCGAATCGGAGGAAATCAAAGGAACTGAACGGCATCTGTGGGAAAAAATCCGAAAAAAAACGCTTCAGGGACGTCGGACCGGAGTGGGCATTACGGCTGAAGGCGACATGCTTGCCGCACTTGGATTACGATACGGAACAGAAAGTGCAACCGACTTTTCGGAAAGTGTGCATAAAACAATTGCCCTGAATGCCTATAAATCGTCGGTGATTATGGCCAAAGAACGCGGAGCGTTCGAAATTTACGATACGGAACGCGAAAAAAACAATCCGTTTGTTCTTCGTTTGAAGGAAGCCGATCCAAAACTCTATGACGATATGGCAAAATATGGACGTCGCAACATTGCCTGTCTCACTGTAGCACCTACGGGCACAACCAGTCTGATGTCGCAAACTACTTCGGGAATAGAACCTGTTTTTCTGCCCGTTTATAAACGCCGCCGTAAAGTGAATCCGAGTGATGTGGATTCGCACATAGATTTTGTGGACGAAAATGGCGATTCGTGGGAAGAATATGTAGTTTTTCATCACAAATTCGTAACCTGGATGGAAGCAAACGGATATTCCACAACGAAAATATATTCGAGCGACGAACTCGACGAGCTGGTAGCTAAATCGCCCTACTACAAGGCAACATCCAACGATGTGGACTGGCTTCAAAAAGTTCGCATGCAGGGACGCATTCAAAAATGGGTCGATCACTCCATCAGTGTTACTATCAATCTTCCGAGCGACGTGAGCGAAGAGCTCGTGGGCGAATTGTATATGGAAGCCTGGAAAAGTGGCTGCAAAGGGTGCACGGTTTATCGCGACGGATCGCGTGCCGGCGTTTTGATTTCGAATGACGAAAAAGACGATAAAAAGAAGGATGACGATTGTTACGAACTACCGCAAATTGTCACTTCACGACCTACGGAGCTGGAAGCGGATGTCATCAAATTTCAGAACAATAAAGAAAAATGGATTGCCTTCATCGGACTGCTCAACGGACGACCTTACGAAATCTTTACCGGTATCAATGACGAAGACGATGGCATCATGATTCCAAAAAATGTAACTTCAGGAAAAATCATCAAGGCCTACGATCGTGATGGCCGTAAACATTATGATTTTCAATTTCAAAACCGACGAGGCTATAAAGTAACCATCGAAGGATTGGACAGTAAATTTAATCCCGAATATTGGAATTATGCCAAGCTGATTTCCGGCGTATTGCGTTACGGAATGCCTATCGACCAGGTCATCAAATTGGTTTCGGGCCTCGATTTGGATAACGAAACCATCAATACGTGGAAAAATGGGGTGGAACGTGCACTGAAGAAATATTTGCCAAACGAAACTGAAGCTAAGGGTCAAAAATGTCCGGTTTGTGGCCACGAAACGCTCGTTTACCAGGAAGGATGTTTGAAATGTCGCAATTGTGGCGCATCCAAATGCGGATAACGCTGCATTAAAATTGAATACAATATGTAAAACTAACAGGTTTCGAAAAACCTGTTAGTTTTTTTTACAAACTTTCGCCAAAATCCTCTTTAAATTTCGTCATCAGCCGCTGTGGCCAATCGCTGACAGGTTCAAGCCCACCCATGAAGAAACGCAAAACCGGCGGTTCATACACAAATCGGAGGCCACCAATCAGTTCACGATTATCGTAAAGCCAATTCACGCGGTCTTCGACGTATTTAATTTGCGAGAGCGTGAATACGCGTCGCGGAATAGCCAAACGCAACAATTCCATATCGGCATAAGTTTCGTTGCCATATTCGTCGCGCTGGTTGGAAATCGAACCTCGCTCCATTCCACGAATACCCGAGATCAAAAACAAAGCAGCCGCAAGCGATCCTGCAGGATACTGCCTTTGTGGAATATGGGCACATATTTGCATGGCATCCAGATGCACACCAAGCACTCCTGCAGGTTTTATAACAGGAATGCCTTTCGAATCGAGCGCATTAACTAGATATTTAATATAATTGGGACTTTGGCAAATAATTGTTTCGTCCAATGTCTCATAAAGTCCAATTGCCATTGCTTCCATCTCCCGAACCGACATTCCGCCGTAAGTGAGAAACCCTTCGAAAAGTGGCACCAATGCCTCCAATTCATGATAAATTTCGTCACTGTCCGTACAAATTCCACCTCCACGCGACGAACTGAGTTTGCGTGCCGAAAAATATACCAAATCGGCTAATCCTGTCATCGTTTTCATAATCTCGCCCAACGAAGAATCTTTAAATTCTTCCTCGCGCTGTTTGACTAAATACGCATTTTCGCCAATCAGGCTGGCATCAAGCACGAGTCGAATTTTATATTTGTCGGCAATCGCCCTCACATCTCGTAAATTTTGCACCGAGAAAGGTTGTCCACCAATCAGGTTGGTAGAGGCTTCCATGCGGATAAACGGAATGTTTTTGGCTCCGTGTATCTGAATAATTTCCTCTAATTTCTCGAGATTCATATTTCCTTTGAAAGGGTGTGAAGAATCTACAATATAGGCTTCGTCGTAAAGCAATTCGGCGATTTTTCCGCCATATTGGGTTATGTGCGCCATGGCGGTGGTAAAATGGTAATTCATCGGAATGATGCTCCCATTCTTCACATAAGCGTTCGAAATAATGTTTTCGGCTGCACGTCCCTGATGAACGGGCAGATAATATTGTTTGCCAAGAACGTCCTGAACAGCTTTCAGCAGACGGTAGAAACTTTGTGAACCGGCATAAGCATCATCGGCTTGCATCATGGCTGCAACCTGGTTGTCGCTCATGGCATTTGTACCACTATCGGTAAGCATGTCCAGAAAAACGTCGTTGGTATTTAGTCTGAAAGTGTTGTACCCTCCTTCCTGCAATGCTTCCAAACGTCTTTCGATAGGTACCAAATGTAATTTTTGTACAACTCTCACTTTGTGCAATTCGAGTGGGATGTTTTCACCCTTGTAAAATTTGATTTCCTGCATGATAAAAATTTGGTTTTTTGAAGTAAATAATGTAGTTTGATGTTTTGTTTTAATGGAAAAATGGTAATCAAAATTATAAAATTGTAATAATATATGATATCGTGGTCGCAAAGATATGACAAATTAATAATTTATGAAATTTTGCATGGCGGAATATTTATCTCGTTTGATAAATGTATTTTCTTCTTAAATAAAATTAATGTTTTATCAAGAAGCTATTCGTTTCATTCATTTTTATCTATCAGGCAGCTTCGAATGTTCAATTTTTTTTTAAGTTTGTATCCGAATAATCTTTGTGCCCATTTTCGAATAGGTTATCCAATTCATCCGTTACTTAACAAGGGATTTGAAAATGGAATCGTGATGTTTATTTATTCAAAATCGATCGGACATTCAAATCAAAAGACCTCATAAAAAAATCACTAATTTTTTTATGGCCTTGTTCGATTTCTCAATCAATATTTGAGCGTCTTTATTAATTGAAACTGTTTTTATGAATTATTTTTTAACAAGTTAAATTATGAAACGATTTTCTATATTTTTTTTATTGCTATTTCCGATGATTGTATGTGCGGAAGGAGAGGAGAGGGATACTCTAAAAATTATTTACCTCGACGAAGTGAGAGTTTATTCTCACAAAGAAACTATGTCGCAGCAAATACCTATTTCATCCACAGTTCTGACTCCCAATACAATTCATGCTGCCCAAATGAACTCAATCCGAGATCTAAGTGTTTTTGTTCCAAATTTTTTTATTCCGGATTATGGGTCGGCTATGTCGAGTGTTCCTTATATTCGCGGTGTAGGCTCTCGCAGTTCGGGTCAATCGATGGCTTTGTATGTGGACCATGTTCCTTATTTTGAAAAATCAACTTTTGATTTTGATTTTTACGATATTCGGCAAATCGAGATTTTGCGCGGGCCGCAGGGAACACTTTATGGTCGCAACGCACTGGGAGGCATCGTCAATATGTACACACTCTCGCCGTTTGAATATCAGGGAACCAGACTTTCTGCTACAGGAGGAAGTTATGGATTGGCAAAAATTCGTGCTGCTCATTATGATATGATTAACGAAAAAATAGGCTGGTCGGTGAGCGGATATTACAATCATACGGATGGATTCTTTACGAACCAATATAATCATCGAAGTGCAGACGATAAATCGTCGGCAGGAGGAAGAGTCAGGATAGAATGGTTGATTCACCCAAATCTTCATGCACAATACATTTTTAATTACGATTACGTCGATCAATCAGCTTTCCCTTACGGCCTATACGACCCCTCAACAGGAAAAACCCTGCAACCCAATTATAATGACGAAAATCGTTATTCGCGTTCCATTGCAAATAATAGTCTGCTGCTTGATTACTTAACCGATAAAATTCAGCTGACTTCATCTTCTTCTTATCAATATTTTTCCGATGATATGAAAATGGATCAGGATTTTTCGCCACAATCTTATTTTTCGCTTGCCCAACGTCAGAATCAACATGCTTTCAACGAAGAAATTGTGATAAGATCAAAAACGTCCGGTATATTAGCCCTCAAAAAAACCG